>Ga0208375_1000214_pt1 | contig 92663 bp, 81 predicted proteins | sample RifOxyD1_FD_184038 | JGI IMG/M metagenome (GOLD analysis project Ga0208375, IMG submission 184038) | Soil microbial communities from Rifle, Colorado - Rifle Oxygen_injection D1 (SPAdes) | ecosystem: Environmental > Terrestrial > Deep subsurface > Rock core/Sediment | place: Rifle, Colorado... | reverse complement strand
CATGGTATGATCCGACAGGCCGACCTCTACGCCAAACCGTGAACGCATGTCCGGTATCGTATTGAGATTGATCATCGCCGGAGATGCCGGATAGCTGCTCGTACACTTCAAGAGCACAAGCTCCTTGCAACCCGCACCCCTTGCCGCCCTGATGGCTTCGTCAATTTCGGCCACAGTTGCCATTCCAGTGGACATGAAGAGGGGTTTTCCGGTCACAGCCGCCCTGCGTATGAGCGGCAGATCTACAATTTCAAAAGACGCTATCTTGTATGCTGGTGCATCAAGTGATTCAAGCAAATCCACGGCAGATGCGTCAAACGGCGAACTAAAACAGCAGATACCGGCCTTGTGACACCGCTCAAAAATGGGTTTGTGCCATTTCCACGGCGTATGCGCCTCTTTGTACAACTGATAAAGATTCTTTCCGTTCCAAAGACTTTCTGGATCGTTTATCGCAAACTCGTTAACTCTTATGTCCAAGGTTATTGTATCAGCAGTATACGTCTGTAGTTTTATAGCATGTGCCCCCGCTACCGCCGCAGCATCAACAATTTCAAGCGCTCGATCAAGTGATTGATTATGATTGCCCGACATCTCGACAATAATAAATGGCGGATGTCCGGTGCCAATTACACTCTTTCCAATCGTGATTGAAGCAGGATGGTTGTTCACTTCAACATCCTCACAATATTATCAGCCATCCTATGCATGCCTGACCTGTGAGTAACCGCAATGACCGTCATTTTTCCCTTGAGCCGTATGAGCGTGTCAACAAGCCTTGATTCGGTATCCTCGTCAAGGTTTGCCGTAGCTTCGTCAAGAATGAGCGCACGTGGTTTTCTTAGCAGTGCACGGGCAAGTGATATCCGCTGTTTCTGTCCCGCCGAAAGCCCCTGCCCCTGATCCGTTATCCTGTGCTCAAGGCCCTGCGGCAGGGATTCAATGAATTTACACTCCGACATGGACAGCGCATCGGATATCTCATCCTTGCTTGGTTCCTTTTTTAAACCATACAAAAGATTCTCGCGGATGGTACCGTCAATCAGGAAGCTCTCGGCGCCGACATATCCTATATAATGCAAAAAGCTGTACCGGGTATCCTGGATGTCAGCTGGTTTGCCGTTGATGATAACATTCATCATGCCCGACTGCGGCAGATGTTCGCCTATCAGGAGCCCGAGCAGCGTGGACTTTCCAGCGCCGGACTGTCCGACAATAACCGTTGCCGACCCCGACTGAATTTTGAGACTGAACTTGTCCAGCACCGGCAAATCAAGGCTTGGATATTTGAAAGTAATCGAATCAATGTTCCAGCCAAGCGGATCATTGATAGTGATTTCCTCTTTTACGGCTACCGGCGTCCGGTTTGCATATTTTATGCTGTCCGGAGAGTTGTTCATCCACCAGGATGCCACATACCCAAGAAACGAATAGCTGAAGCTGAGAGAATTATAAGTACCCGCTATTGAACCGACTGAAGTGAGAAATCTTGTTATCAGATATAAATATGTCAGCAGGATTCCGGCAGGAAGTGATTTCGAGCCCCAAGCCAGTGAAAGCGTGCAAACCATAACCACGCCCATAAATTGGGGAAACGCCGTTGCCAAACCACTGACTTTACAATAGCCATATGCATGAACAAAACGCCGGTCAAGACCCTGCTGCGTTTTTTGTTCTTCGGTCTCGATCAAACCGTATATCTTCAGCAGCAGAAGATTTTTAATGCTGACAATGAGCCAGTTGTTGGTTTTCCTGAACTCCTCGGCCGATAGACTTCCACGCCGTGTAATCCATTTTGCAAGACGCTTGAAGGGGTACACAAAAAGTGCGACCACGCCAAGAACAAGCAGCGTCACATCCGGAGCGATCTTCATCAGGCTGATCACCAGGAACAAGCTGAAGGTCGTCTGCAGGATGATCAGCTGCAGATTTACCACCGCGCCGGCGGCCGATACCGAATAATCCCCGAACAGACTAAGAGCCTGGCTGGCACTCACTGACTCGCTGTTGAAGGCCCATTTGACGACGCGTTTGCGCAAAAGGTAAACAAATCTTTCGTTGGTGCTCTGCTGCAAAAAAGACTGGAAGACGGTAAGCGCCGCTCTGAGAACGCCAAGGATGAATACAGCAGCAAGCGTGTTTTTCAAATCAAGTTGCGGAGACAGCCAGGCCGGAAGAACCATTGAAGAGCTATTTGCAATACCGAGCACAAGAAGGAACGCCTGCAGCGAAAAAGCAAGCGCAAGCTCGACAAAAAACAGCATCAACCCGGTCATTATGCCAAAAATAATGATAAGCGTGATCTGCGGCCCAAGGAACGCAATGATCTTGCGGCTGAAGTAAAGCGCCCTTTTTACCATAAGGCCTCCGACAGTTTTGAAAGCTTTCTGACGGAATCGGGGGAATTGGCAATCAGGTAGTCCCTCACAGTCCCGATATCCCTGTGATAATGAGAATTGTGAAAAGTGAATATTTTTCCGACAAAAGAGGGAAGAACTTCGGTGCTGAAATCGATTTTCTTTTTATTGAGTGAAGCAAGAAAATCAATTACTGATGAATCAAGCAGGTAAACTGCGGCATTGGCGGTGTTCCCGGGAGGATTTTTTTTCTTCTCAAAAAACCCCTTAACTATTCCATTGCGGTCGGTTTTTATGATCCCGCAGCTCCGGGGCGTATCCGTTTTGAATGTCATCATCGTGATTTCCGTGCCGGAAGGGCGGCCCAAGTGGACTTTTGCAAACCGGCTGAAGTCAAACATTGAAAGATTATCCGCATGGGCCAGCATTACAGTGCTGTCACCAAAATATTTTCTATTCTTGAGCAGCGTACCGCCAGTGCCCAGAAGTATTTTTTCATATACCATGGTTACATATTTTGAATACCCGCTCTGCCGGACAAAATCTCCAACAGCACGAGCCATGTAATGCGTGTTCACCAGGATATCCCTGACGCCCGCACGTACAAGAAACTCAAGCCAATACCCGAGCAGCGGCCTGCCAGCAACCGGGACAAGGCATTTGGGAACATAATCCGTAATAGGCCGGAGGCGTGTGCCTTTTCCTGCACAAAGTAACAGTGCCTTGATATTCGCGCTACTCATACGTCCCTATTTCGGCTTCGATTTCTTTGGTGGTGATCGGAATGTTCCCGACCCTCCCTACCTGGCAGGCCGACGCAAGCGACCCGAGATAAGTCCCTTCCCAGATGCTAGCCCCTCCCGTGATCGCGAGCGATGCACAGGTCAAAAAAGAATCCCCCGCCCCTGCCGTATCCTTTGGCGCCAGGTTGAAAGCCGGAAGCTGGTCTGTAATAAATTCGACCGGAGAGGGGGCCTCTGCATGAATAAGACATCCCTCCGACCCAAGCGTTAAAATCACATTTTGTGCCTTGGATTTTTTTCGAAGGGAATCGGCCAGCACGACAAGGCCCGCATTGTAATCGCGCACCGCGAGCCGCGCTTCCCTCTCTGTCGGTGTCATTAGCATCATTCCGTGGAACCTGGACACATCCCCGACCTGCGAAGACGACTGACTGTCGGCGGCCATTTTAACTTTTTTGTCTGCACAGAGCGCAGTTATCTGCCTGACCACTTCCGTGGGCAGACACCCGTAGTTAAAGTCGGAAAATATAAGAAGATCTATCTTGTCAACAATATCTCTAACGCCCTTTACAAGAACCCGCTGTAATTCCTTGTTGATGTCGTGGTGCCTGAGGCGGCTCACTCTAAGTAATGTTTTTCCGTTGGCTCTGTACCGCTCCTTTAAAATTGTGGGACGGCTCGAATCTTCAATTATTTTGGCGTTAATCTGGTATTCATTCAGCTTCTGCTGGGCATACTGGGCGATATCATCCTCGCCGGCAATGCTGAAAAACGTGACCTCGGCGCCAAGACTCCCCGCATGCGCGGCCACAATGGCGGCGCCGCCGATAAAATTTTCCTCAAGAATCGGCGTTACAACGATGGTTGGATCTTCCTGCGAAAGGCCGAGCGGATCGCAGGTGATGTATTTATCGACAATAAGATCCCCGATGACCGCAACACGCAAACCCTTTATTGCAGCAAGCCGATTCTTGAGTGCTGCCATCGAAAAACCATGCCGCTTGGGAAAATCCATCGGCAACCGCACGGACGATATGTTTGACTCCCTGAACTCCCTTTGCAGAAGATCAATTGACGAAAAAGTTATATCGCCCGAGCCGAACAAAAGCTCACCGCCATAGCCATCAAGGGCGGCCTGCTCCGGGTTGACCGAGTTTTCATGCTCCTTGCCCTTGACAACAACTGCCGGCTTTAGTGCTGCGATAAAGTCCTCGGGACTGTCATGCAGAAGAAAAGCATGATTTACCATGCTTATGGCTTTCACACCTTCAAGCCTGAGGGCTTCATCCATCACTGCATTCTTGTTCCGCTTGTCCTGCACACCCACAACAAGATAATCCCCGCATTCGACCGCAAACCGGAGCAATCTGAGATGCCCCGGATGTATAATATTGAAATTGCCCGAAACAAACACAATCCGCTTTGAATAAGCGGCATTGCGCAGGATATACGATATCGCATTTTCTGACTCCGGATACATTGACATTGACTCTTATCAAAGATTAAAAGCTTATTAAAGATATGAATAATGCCCCGAAAGCAGTAGTTACCGGCGGATGCGGCTTCATCGGAAGCCATATGGTCGACCTTCTCATCAAGGAAGGCCACGAGGTGACCATCATCGACAATCTTTCAACCGGCAGGCTCGATAATCTCCAGCACCATAGAGCAAACCCGCTGCTCAAGATCGTTCAAATGGATGTCTCGGATCTTGAGGGGATCTGTCGGTACATGGAAGGCGTGGATTGGGTTTTTCATTTTGCTGCGCTTGCCGATATTGTTCCGTCAATTCAAAAACCTGTAGCCTATTACCATTCAAATGTGAACGGAACTTTTTGCGTCCTCGAAGCCGCACGAAGGACCGGCGTCAAACGGATTCTCTATACGGCATCATCATCCTGCTACGGAATACCGGACAAGTATCCCACGAGCGAAACCGATGAAATCCGCACCATGTACCCCTACGCCGCGACCAAATATATGGGTGAATATCTTGCCATGCACTGGGCACAGGTCTACGGTTTGCCCGTAAATTCGCTCAGGCTCTTCAATGTTTACGGTCCGCGATCACGCACCAGCGGCACTTATGGCGCCGTGTTCGGGGTTTTTCTCGCGCAAAAACTTGCCGGCAAGCCGTTCACCGTCGTTGGCGACGGCAGACAGACAAGGGATTTTACTTTTGTAACCGATGTTGCCAATGCTTTTTATTTCGCCGCAAAATCCGATGTTACAGGTCAGATCTTCAACGTAGGCTCCGGCAGCACCTATAGCGTAAACCGCTTGGTCGAACTGCTGGGCGGCCCGGTCACCCACATTCCCAAGCGCCCCGGCGAGCCCAACTGCACATTTGCGGACATTTCAAAAATCCAGAAGCAGCTTGGCTGGAAACCACACGTGTCATTCGAAGAAGGCGTAAAAATCCTGCTCGACAACATAGACTACTGGAGATCGGCGCCAGTCTGGACGCCCGAATCAATCGACGTGGCCACGAGGGACTGGTTCGAGTATCTTAAATAACGCCTGTATAACCCTGGAAGGTGCTATCTCGCCGAGACAGTTGTTCTCATATTTGCAACGGGGCGCATTACAGGGCATGCATGACCGCCCCTCCGGCCTCAAAAAACTCATCCTGCCATAATGATATTCGCCGTTCTCGGTTGGTCCCACAAGTGCAATGACCTTGCGCCTCATGGCCGAAGCCAGATGCTGCCCGAAGCTGTCACAGGTGACAATCACCCTGCACGAAGCAATCCAGTCGAAATATCCGTTCAGATCATTTTCGCCCTGCTGCCATGAAACGCTTATGCCGGATTTTTCTAATAGCGCGTACAATTCTTGCCAGTGCCGCTCCGGCCATTGTTTTGCAGTCCACTCTGGATGTGACTTCCAGTTCAAGCCGACATCAAATTCTGGCGATTTCGGCTGCAATTTTGAAAAAGCGTAGTCCTGCTCCATCCAGATAAAACCGGCTTCCTCAACAAGCGACTGCTGCCATGAAATTCCGGGATCGCGTTTTTGATATGGCTCAATGGAACCGACTGCACACCATGATTCCAGCTTCGAGTACTTCGAATAAAATCCGGCATCCGCCACATGACTATCCAAATTGAAAATTCTTGTTTTTCCATCCAGACCGGCCAACCCGTCGCATTCCTTCCACAGGACAATCCGCTTTCTTTCAACAAAATGCTCAAGAATCGCGCAACCCTTTTCATCTGTCAGCCACAAACATCCTTCATCGCCGAAGCATTCCAGCAAAACAGAGCTCCTCAGAAGATCTCCAAGATTTGACTTGAGTCCCCCCGCGCCCGAACTGCCTGCGGAGCTTTTGATGATGATGTTTTTCCAGCTTCGCCCATTTCTTACGGGGCACTCGATGGTCCTGGTTTTATTGCGCAGGTACATGCATCCGCCGCACTCCGTACACCTGTCATGAGACAATCCACGCAGACTCTTCATAATCAGGCCCGGGTCCGCTACCAGCGCCCTGCCCATCGCAACGATGTCACAATCGGCATTTGTCAGATGCGTTTCTGCTTCCAGTAAATCAAGAACCTTTCCGACACCAACCACGGATTTTGAAACAACGCTTTTTATCCCTCTCGCATATGAAAAAAACGCACCCCGCTTCATCTCCAGATGCTTGATCGCGCTTGTATCATAAACACCGGCGGTAACACTGAAGTAATCAATCCCGCCGAGCTCAAGGAGCGGCAGTAGCTCCTTGTTCATGAAAAAATCCATTCCACCAGCCCGGTAATCGTCACCGGAGATCCGCGCGCCAAGAATCGCATCCGGTCTTGCCCTCCGGATGCCACTTGCTATTTCGAGTACAAGCCTCGACCGGTTCTCTAGATTGCCACCATACCCATCAGTCCTGTGATTTGTATGCGGCGCCAAAAACTCATGCAGCAGGTATCCATGTGCGAGGTGCAGCTCAACTCCATGAAACCCGGCGCCAAGCGCCAACAATGCGGACCGTATGAACGCATCCCTGACATCTTCAATCTCGCCAATCTCAAGTGCCCTGCCAACAAACCCGGTGGAATTACATCTGACGCCAGAGGGGGACACCGGCTCATGCCCCGAAAAGGCCGGGTTGCCCTGGCCGCCCACATGCATGAGCTGCAAAATGGCCAGCGCGCCGCCATGTCGTATGCGTTCGGCAAGCGCACCAAATCCGGCCGCGTGGGACTGGTCATACAAGCACAAACTACGATCGGAGCCCTTGCCGGCCGGGGCGACAGCGGTACCGCTGACAACGATTGTTCCGCAACCGCCGACTGCAATCGAGGTATAAAAATCCAATATTTCCTTCGACACGCTGCCGTCAGGATTTGCGTCATTATGCGACAGGGCCGGATGAAGTATCCGGTTTTTTGCTGTTTCTCTTCCAATTCTGACAGGAGTGTTCCAGATCATAACAGCTTTCCCGCAACTCCCCCGCCCGAGGTATTTACATCGCTGTTGATCAAGGACATCCAGGTTTTCAAAAGCAGCCGATCCGTCGTCAACGCTTTGGAATGGCAGGCATCAAGAAGCTGTTTTATACAATCCTGCATGCTTGCATAAAATACAGGTATGCTCTTACTGATATATTCGTCAAACAGGATATCCGCGCTGTCCTGGTTCCATCCCGCGCCTGCCAGCTCGACAAGACGCATGAAGTATCCGAGATAAACATCCTGGACATCGCCGGAGATGCCATCAAGCCGCCTCCTGAAGCTTTCAAAGTGTGCTTCCATGCCCCATAAATGCGCATTGATGCGGTTGAAATATCTGCTCTCGATGTTGCGGGCGTCATAAAACGCGTTTTGCAATCCGATCACTGCAGGACAGCGCGCTTTTATGCTTCCTGTCTCGCGCGCCACATCCCTAATCCTCCCGTCCTCAAAACGATATGGGATGAGCGGCGCCCTAGCGGGAGCGTCGAGCGCCAGGCCATGCCGGATCAAATGATCGTGATATGCGGTCCCGCGAAACACCAATAGATTGTTCGACAGGTTGAGATAGTCCCACCCGCGGTTTATCCTGCGCAAAAAACCGGCTTTTTCGGGAAGCTCGTCAAGCTGCAAAAAGGCGCTGAACATCATGTGCCCTGTAAGAGCGAAAAACCTTCCGAACCTGTCGATCTTGTTTATGCAGCTGGCGGTTTTTTCGGCCGTTGCAATCTTATTGTAGGACTTCAGCTCGCGTGCAAGCCCGGACTCCGCGCCAATTACAAGGACGTCCGCGCCCGCATCCTTGAGCTCGCACATGAACCCGTCATCAAGATTGTCAAAGGTCTCTGCCCTGAAATGCATTTTGAACGAAACACGGAGACGCCGCTCCCTGATCTCCATGGAAAATGCACGCATGCGCTCAATTCCGCGCGCGCCCGGATCTTCAAACGAGCTGTCCATGATATTAAAAAACAAAACACCGTATTTACGCGCAAGAAGCTCGATTTCATCGACGAAAGTGACAACACTGCGTCCGGACCATGGTTTTTTTCGCATCTTGTTCGCAGAGGATTCGACGCAATACCTGCAGGCGGATACACACCCCCTGCTGGATTGGACCCGTACGGATCTGGTATTTATTCCCGATGCTCCAATGCTTTTTTCGAGATGATCCCGCGACGGATACGGCAGGTATTCAAAATCCACCGGCTTGCCAGGTATCTGCCCGGACGAAACAACGCCATCATCATTCCTAAAAAAACATCCATCTATTTCTTGATAACCATTGCCGCCAGACCAGATCTTCGAGCAAAGCATCAAAAAGCTGTCTTCCGCCTCTCCGACCAGGATGAAATCGATTTCTGGGCATTGCGCCATGAGATTACTTGCCAGATCCGGCGATCTTGGCACCCCCAGAAGAAGCTCATGTTGATGCTGCTCTGAATTTAAAAGACAGATGTGCGAGTCAGGAACTGCGTTTTTTATCGTTTTTGCCAGCCGGATTATGTCCTCCATGTGGGTTACCGTCGGAAAAAATGAAATCAGGTTGTATCCGGTGAATTTTCCGGCATTGAATTTTGATGGATCACAAAAATCTATCGCAGCGGTACCACCATTCATCCGGACAAGAGATGCCATGGTACCAAAGGCAATCGGATATTCTTCGCTGGAAAGATCGTTTTTATGCGTCAAATGAACAAACAGGCTCCTGAAAGAAGACAGTCCGTGCGGAAGAATATACGGATTTCCGGGCTTACGCGCAAAGCCATTCCAGAAACAGTCATTGGCATCATGCTTCGCCTGCCCGTCCATGACCGGTCAAAACACCTGATTAACGGTGGCAATAAAGCGGGGATCCAAATCCCTGAGCCTGTTCATTATCGGCCGAACGGCATCAAGCGCGGTTATTACGACGGTAGCATCCTTGAGTGACAAATTCCTGTCCGGCGCATGAATGCGGATGCGCACGGTCGGATATGTATAACCAGCGCGCCGCACGTCATCATCAAGCACTCCTTCAAAAAAAGATAGATCGCTGTCAAGATGATACGCGAGGCTTGGCAGCATCTGGGCTGCGCCGTATCCCCATTTTTTACCAGGCATGCCCTCGATCATTTGGCGGAATGACCGCATGTTCTGTCTGTAAAGCGCATATCTTTTTTTAAACTCTTCTGTTGTAACAGGACGAACGTGATCAAAGGTCCTTCTCTGCTGTTTCTTTGAAAAGCACATAATGAGCGACCCGCCCCAGTTGTGCCAGTTCATGGTGTGATTAACATAATGCGCGCCAATATCGGTGAACAACTTGAGAAGCGACGAAAACCCGAAATAATGCAGATGCTGGTGGAACACCTGGTCGAATCTGAGGTTCGCCACCATGCAATCCATGTCCGGCACTTCGATTACAAAAAAGGCGTCATCCGCCGCGGCCTCAAACACCCTGCTGAATTGCTCCTTTGGATTGACAATATGTTCGATGTTGTGGGTTGAAAGAATGAGATCTGGCTTTTCATCAAGCAGCACCTCGAAATCCACGTTTTCGACAAAATCCCCGACAATTTTCATGTTGCCCGGAATGTTTTCGGGCTGTTTGGCGCGCCAAAGCGGATCCACGCCGGTTACATGCACCGCCCTTTTGGCCATCTTGCGGAGCAGTACAAGATCATTGCAGCCGATTTCGAAGACATTCTTGAATTTTTTGCCCGCAAACCGCTCTTCGATATAATTGCAGATAAAATCAGAAGAGCTTGATGTCAGATGGCTCGCAGAAGATCGGTGCGCGTACTGCTCGCCATAGAGCACGAACGGCTCAAGGACAATTTCAAGCTGTGCGTGCCCGCAGCGCTCGCACATAAGCACCGCCTGGTCGAACACATCCCTTTTGCCGGGCTCGGCTTCCTTAACAAATATTCCAGTGAGCGGAAACGCCGGAAGATCAACCACCCTGTCAAGACCCCCTCCGCATGCTGCGCAACATACATCTTTCAAAGCCATTTGAATCTCCCTCGTTTATCTATAAATTTTAAATAAAATTAACATGGTCTGGAGGGCTCATGAGGTGCGACAAATATCCGTTGATGTAATGTTGACGGCAATTGCTTTCGCAATCACAGTGGACATTCACGCTACGCACCCGTTCCTGCACCTCCCAGTACCGCTGGCTGGCAATAATATCCCTGAACCTGGTTTCAAGAACGTTGCCCATCAGAAATTTCTCGCGCTCGACATTGAACCAGTGGCCGCACGGATAAACCCCGCCCTCGGCACTCACTGCGATCAAAAACTGCGTTCCGTAACAGATATCATAATCCTTTTTGCCGACATTCATCAGCTTGGACACCTTGGGTATAACTGAATATTTTTCGGTTCCAAGCGACCTCGCCACCTCGTAAACATTGTTATAACCGAGATATTCAGTGGTGGGCGCGCCTAGCGTCTTTTCTCCAGTGTCAGAGCACGGCTTGATGACAAGATAATCAACGCAGAGTTCCCTTCCAAGCCGCGCAAGAGGCAGTATCTGGTCAAAGTTCTCGCCCACAACGACCATTTGCAAACCGACTGTCGTCTTGAGGCCAAGCCTGTTACGGGTGCTTATTATTGTTTTTACGTTTTCGCAGACGCGGTCAAAACCGTCCACATTGTGGATTTTCTTGAACGCCTCGCGCTCTCCGGCACTGATGTTCACCCTGAGCCAGACAAGACCGCGAAGCAGTTTTTCAAGTTCGCTCTTGACGACAATCAGGCCGTTCGTGGCAAGCCCGAGATCAAGCTTGATCGAACGGGCAAAATCCACCGCATCATAAAGAGCGGGGTTGAGCGTGTTCTCACCCTCTCCGATCAGGGCTATCGATCGTATGCCTGCGTTTTTGGCGTCGTCGAACGTCCTTAGAATGACATCCTTTGGCATGTTGAAATTCTTCTTCATTTCAGTTCCATGCCCGGTGCGCCCTTGAATAACGCCATAACAATAACAGCAAGCCATATTACATGACCTGCTTATGCCCATGTCAATGTGAAGCGGGGCAATGCGCTTACCCGCCTGCCACTCCGTCACCCGGTCAAGGTGCCAATGCAACTTGTGTCCGTCCATGTTGAATCTATCGTTCATTCAAATGATTAAACTAGCATGAATTATCATTCCCTTCAATTGTTGTTGACAGTCCTTTGACTGTAAATTACGAGCATTTATATATGTCAGACACAAAAACCGTATACGTCACCGGTGGTGCAGGTTATGTCGGAAGCGCCTTGGTGCCGGCTCTTCTTGAGCACGGGTACAACGTACGCGTACTTGATCTTTTTATTTTTGGCGGTCACGTCTTTCAAACTGTTAAGGATCATCCCCGGCTTGAAATAATCAAAGGCGATCTTCGTGACATCGCTCTTTTGAAAAAATCCATTCCCGGCTCTGATGCGGTCATCCATCTTGCGTGCATTTCAAACGACCCGAGCTTTGAGCTCAACCCTGATCTTGGCAAATCCATCAACTACGACGCTTTTTTTGATCTGGTCCGTGTCAGCCGCGATGCGCGGGTATCGCGCTTCATCTATGCATCCAGCTCAAGCGTATACGGGATCAAAGATACGCCAGATGTAACCGAGGATCTCCCGCTCGAGCCTCTGACCGATTATTCAAAATACAAGGCCATGTGCGAAAATGTCCTTTTGCAGGAATGCGGGCCGGAAATGACAACCCTGATTCTGCGACCGGCAACTGTCTGCGGCTGGTCGCCGCGCCTCAGACTTGATCTCACCGTAAACATCCTCACAAACCACGCTGTCACGAATAAAAAAATAACAGTATTCGGCGGTGCTCAGATGCGCCCGAATATCCATATATCCGACATGGTTAATGCGTATATTTGTTCACTCAACTGGCCAGCAGAAAAGATCAATAAAAAAACCTTCAATGTCGGCTATTATAATTTCCGCGTAAGCGAAATCGCCGAAATGGTAAAGCAGGAAGTTGGAACACATGTGACAATCACGACTACTCCCACCGACGACAACCGATCGTATCATATTTCTTCCGAAAAAATCCGGGCCGAACTCGGCTTTGTGCCGTCCCACTCGATCAAGGACGCAGTTCGCGATCTGGTCACGGCATTCGGGGCAGGAAAAATCCCAAACCCCATGACCGATATCAGTTATTACAATATAAAAACCATGCAGGCCGTTAATCTCAAATGACCCCCGTCATTGGCATTGATTTCGACAACACCATCATTAATTACAACCAGAGCTTTTATAAAATTGCCGTAGAGAACGGCCTGACCAACAAGAATATCCGCAAAAGCAAAAAAACAATCCGTAACGCCGTCCGCCGCCTGCCCGATGGCGAAAACTCCTGGCAAAAACTCCAGGCGCTTGCATACGGCCCCATGATAAATGAGGCCACGCCGATGGAAGGCATATTTGATTTCCTGCAGCAGTGTAAAAACCTCAAGCTGCCGGTAGCTGTCGTGAGCCACAAGACAGAGTACGCATCTTTTGACTCCACGCGCACCAATCTGCGCGAGGTGGCGATAAAATGGCTCACCGCCAACAGATTTTTCAGCTCCGGACTTCTTGATGACGGATCTGTATATTTTGAAAGCACCCGGCAGGAAAAGATAAACCGTATCAAAGCGCTTGACTGCACCCATTTCATTGACGATCTTGAAGAAACATTTCTTGAGCCTTCCTTTCCGGCTATAAACAAATTCCTCCTGCTTCCGGAAGGCGAGTATGCAGCACCAGCAGACAACTTGACGGTAGTGAACTGTTGGCGGCAGATTACTGAACAGATTCTTGCGGCACACCACATTTCGCTTGTTATGACAGCAAGTTCTGGTGATCTCCGACTGCTTGGCGGCGGTCGCAACAGCAGGGTCTACAGCTTCACAGCAAACAGCAAAAAGCACGTCGCAAAATTCTATCATACCAATCCGGGTGACCCAAGAAACAGGATGATGACCGAGCTTACAGCACTTCAGTTTTTACACACCATTGGCTTCATGGACATCCCTTCTCCTGTTGCATTTGGAGCTGACCGGGGTTTAGCCGTTCACGAATACATTGACGGATCTCCGCTGGACGCCGCTTCTGTTTCAATTAGCGATATTGATGCGAGCGTGGATTTTCTGAAAAGATTGCATAAAGCACGCCTTCATCCAGACGCGGAAGCGATCGGAAACGCCTCCGAAGCCTGTTTTGCAATCCAGGAGCTGGCTGCCAACATCCGGGCACGGCTTGACCCCCTTCGCAAAGTTTCTGGAAACAAGCCCGGCCTTCGTGAATTTCTTGAAAAAGAGCTTGTTCCGGCTTTTTCCCGCCATATGGAATCACTTTCGGACAACATGCCCGCCCCGGCGCCACGTAGCAATCAAACGCTGAGCCCTTCCGATTTTGGCTTTCATAATGCCATCCGCCGCCCGGACGGGAGCCTCTGCTTTTGTGATTTCGAATATTTCGGCTGGGACGATCCGGCAAAGATGATTTCGGATTTTCTTCTTCATCCAGCGGACCGGATGCAATTTGAATTAAAGCTCAAAAAGCGATTTTTCGATTCAATCATTGAAGAATTTGATCCAGCCCTGCCCGGGCGCGTGGAGGCGATATTCCCGCTTTATGCAATCAAGTGGTGCATAATCCTGTTAAATGAATTTCTTGAGGACCAGTTTGACCGGCGCGCCTTTGCCACAACAGCGCCCTTGTCGCGCAGTGATACCGAAGCCCGGCAGCTTGAAAAAGCCAGAATTATGCTGAAAAAAAATCTTAAAGAGTTTACATGAATGTAATGAAAGCGCACATGAACGCTAGGTCAAGGGAGCTCAGGCGCGCCATTGTCGAAACCATCGACAAATCGAGCCGCCGCGGACACATCGGTGCGGCATTTTCAGTCGTTGAGATCCTCTCCGTTCTTTATGACGATATCTTGCGTTTTGATCCGAAAAACCCTCGCTGGCATGAACGCGACCGGTGCATCCTAAGCAAGGGGCATGGCTGTCTTGCGCTTTATGCCATACTCGCGGACAAGGGCTTTTTTGACCGCTCAGCACTTTCCGGGTTCTGCATGCCGGATGGATTCCTGGGCGGACACCCCGAGTATCACAAGATCCCCGGTGTCGAGGCTTCCACGGGCAGTCTCGGGCACGGGCTTTCAATTGGAGTCGGCTTTGCCATGAGTGCAAGAATAGACAAATCCCCGCGCAGGACTTTCGTGATCCTTGGCGATGGCGAATGCAACGAGGGCTCGGTCTGGGAAGCCGCGCTAAGCGCCGGCAAACACAAGCTCTCCAGCCTCACAATACTTGTAGATTACAACAAGCAGCAGTCTTATGGCACAACCTTTGAGGTGCAGGATCTCGAACCATTTGCCGATAAATGGCGCGCTTTTGGTTTTGCCGTACGCGATGTGGACGGCCATGATACCTGTGCGCTGCGAAGCGCGCTCAAGGAGTGCCCTCTCGATCCCGCAAAACCAAGCGTACTCATTTGCAACACCATAAAAGGATACGGATCAGCCATCACCTGCGGCAATCTCGCCTGGCACCACAAAACCAAGGTTACAGAGGACGAGATCGCCGCGCTCATGAAATCGCTGGGTGAGGAATAGTTCATGCGAAAAACCAGCCTTAACATGGTTTATGAGATGGCTAAAAAAGATCCAAGGGTTGTCTTTATCGGTTCTGATCTTGGCATTGGTACGCTCAAGAACTTCAAGGAAGAGATGCCGGATCGTTTTTTCATGGAGGGCGTAAGCGAGGCCAATATCATCGGCGTTGCGGCGGGCATGGCCCTTGACGGCAGGGTTCCGTATATAAATACAATCGCGACTTTTATAACAAGGCGCTGCTTCGAGCAGGTGGTGCTTGATCTTTGCCTGCACAACGTACCGGTGCGCCTGATCGGCAGCGGCGGCGGTGTCGTATATGCGCCGCTCGGCCCCACCCATCTGGCCACTGATGACATCGCAATACTACGCGCCCTTCCAAACATGACCATCATCGCTCCTGCCGACGCCGATGAAATGAAGCGCATGATGCCACTCACGCTTGACATCCCCGGCCCGGTATACATCCGCCTTGGCAAGGGCGGCGATCCGCTTGTCACGACAAGTCTGATGGAAAAATGCGGCCTCACAGCAAAAACCGGAAAAGCCCTGCACTTCAGAACCGGCAATGACATCCTGATCATCACCACCGGTATAATGCTAAAACCGGTCATGGATGCTGCCAAAGCACTTGAAGCATCCGGAATCCAAGCTTCCGTGCTACACATGCCGACCATCAAGCCGCTTGACTCAAAAACCATCCTTGAACTTGCGACACGAATTCCGGCAATACTCACCGTAGAAGAACACACCATCATCGGTGGACTCGGAAGTGCGGTTGCCGAGATCATTAGCGAGGCGGGCAACCTTCCAAAAATAAAATTCAAGCGCCTCGGGCTGCCGGACAGATTCCCGGAGGTTTATGGCTCTCAGGCCAGCATACTCGCGCATTACGGATTGGACACAAAAAACATCGTTTTAACGGCAAAAGGACTGGTACAAAAATGAAAATCCTGCTCATTGGCGCAAGCGGACTGGTGGGAACCGCAATCGAGCATGTCTGTGCCGGAAAAAAATATGAGCTAATATCCCCAGGCCATACAGAAGTCGACATACGGAACAAGAATGTTCTTGAAGAGCTTGTAGCCATGCATCGTCCAGACGCAGTCATCAATTCGGTGGCGATGGTGGGCATCGACCCCTGCGAGGACCAGCCCGCCGAGACTTTCGCAATCAACACCACTCCGGCGATGCATCTGGCAAAATCATGCAGTCGTGCAGGCAGTATTTTTGTCCAGTTCAGCACTCATGCCGTTTTTGACGGCCTGAAGGACACACCCTACACCGAGGACGACGCCCCAAATCCCGTGAACATCTACGGCGCATCAAAACTCATGAGCGAATATCTTGCCCTCAACATGACCGAGCGCCATTATGTCCTGCGTTTTTCGACACTCTTTGGCAAAAGAAGAAACAACGCCATGGGTTTTGTCGACAAGGTATTGAAAAAACTTGAAGACAACACACCGCTCAGGATTGCCGATGACCGCATGGACACGCCAACCTATGCGGCAGATGCGGCGCGCGAACTTTTCAAGCTGATCGAAAGCGAAAAGCCCTTTGGCCTGTACCACATCGCCAATGCCGGAAGCGTCAGCTACTACGATTTTACGGCAAGGCTCAAGGACCGCATGAAATCCTCGTCCGACCTGTCAAGGGGCAAGGATTCGGATTTTCCTTCCAAGACAAAAAAACCGCTCAAAACGCATATTATTTCAAACCGCATCGGCCCAATGAGACCGTGGGCCGACGCGCTTGACGCCTTTCTTGCGGATCGCGCTGGTCGCTAGGAAAACAGCTCCATATTGTTTTTAACAAAGTCAGAATTAATTATCACGTTATTGTCATGTCCCGGATGCCATGGCGGGAATATGCCCTTGAATATTTTCTGGGTTTCTTCATTCACTCTGCGCTTTCCATCCATGATATCAAGCGCCTCGGCGGCAAGCGCCGTAATTTCTTCAGGGGTGTTGTCAACAACCCTTATCCCCTGCTTGGTGTAATCATGACCACTACTAACAAAAACCAGCCCCATCTTGAGCAGCTCGTTGTATTTTAAAAACCGCCGTTCCCGCTCGCTGTAGAATTTCTTGGTGATATAAAAACTGCGCCGGGCGCAGGGTATGTCCGAATATGTGTAATTGGCACAAACGACGGGCTTGTCAAACATGGCTATAACAGTCCAAAGACCCGACACATCCCCGAAAAAGAAGCGGCACTTTGCGCACAGATACATGTCCAGAAAATCATCACGGTACTGATTTGCATAATCGATAGTGCGCGGATGCACACCATCGAACTTCTTCTCAACAAGCGCACCCATCCTAAGGACATATCCTCCGCGCGAGTTGATCAACCTTGCCGCATCGATATATATCGAAACATCCGAATTCCTGAAATTGTGATAGGTATTTTCTTTTGTGGGCTCCCAGTTTTTAAGATAGAGCGGATCCCTTGTATGGAAGCACACAAACCAGTCCTTTTCCGTGATCCCCAGAGAATCCAGAAAAGCCCGGCCCCGCGTTTCTTCTTCGGGAGTAAACGACAATGTGGCATCAGCTCCGGTATAGAGCCGGTATTGAAAGAAATTGCCTGCAGTCATGACATAAAACCTTGTTCTTGTCAGAACCGGAGTGCAGAATTCATAAAATCGTGTATACAGCCAGTTTGTGATGATGTTGAGATCCGTGCGCTTGAACATCCTCGCCATCTGGTGATTTGCGGTTTTATCGTATAAAGCAAAAAAATAAGTGGTATTTGCCGGTAAAAGCCCAAGCTTCTTTTTCCTTAAAAACTGGTCAAGCCCGGGTCCCATCTCGCCTATCCTTGAATTCATCACGCGGCCAAAGCGAAAGGGGTGAAAAAGTTCGAACAAATAAAGAACCGGCATGATGAGCAACACGAATATCGAGACGCAAAGGGCAATCAAAACATATTTTACAGTTTTCTTCACATACCTGAACATAATGTCACTTCTGAAATAATCCTTCACTGTCCTTCCCGTATCCAACGCCAGTTTTTTTCAGTAATCGACGCCGGGGGTGACAAGTTCATTTTCAAGTCTCTGTTTATTCTCCTCAGCGAATCGACCCTTGGCAGGGGAGGAGCCTTTCTTTTCTGCCTGAAATGCACCACCTCGTGACACCAGTCCTCAAGTGCGCCATGTGCTGAACTTTTGAATATTCCGGCTGCAGCCTTGACCGCTTTTTTGAACAGATGATCGCAATAAAAAAGGTTTCTCATAAACCCATACAAAACCGGCCGGGGCATTCTTGTAATGACGGCAAGAGAAGATCGGCTCGCATACTCGTTCATGATTGCAATGAAGTGAAAACAAAAGCGCAATGTTTTAACAATCCGGGAAGAATGAACGCCGACATAACCGCTTGCTATTTCACGAAAGAGAGCCACCTCGTCCGTGAGAGGGATTCTCTTGATGCCGTTCAGGTGCCCGGCATTGAAATACTGCCTTGTGGCTTCATACCTGTAAAGATGCGCCCAGAAGGCGGCATTGCGCTCACTCATTGATGTAAGATTTATGAAATTTGAATAATCTGCCCGGCTGTCATTCAGACCGAGCAGGTATTGCTCCTCTTCCTCAACCGATTCGCCGATGCAGCCCACAAGCTGTCCGTATTCGTAAAGCGGAGTTCCCGGAAAAGGCTTGGCATATGTAATCCCGGTGATCGTGGCGGGCGGTATTTTCATCATCCGGGATATTTCGGCACCCATCGCGGCCGTTTCAAGCACAGTCCTGTTGCTTTCGCCCGGCATGCCGATGCAGATGTTCATCTGGGTTGGCAGCCCTGTCTCAATAACATCGGTAAAACAGCGCACGATGTCGGATGTCTGGAACTTCTTTTCCATTATGTCGAGGATGTCCTGGCTCGCCGATTCCGTCCCGATGCCGATCCACGTGCAGCCCAAGCTGCGGAATAACTCGAAATGTTCTCTCTTGAACGTAGTGCAGCGATGACCGCTGATCGACCAGACAAACCCGTGCCGATTAAGCAGTTTCGCAATTTCAAGCGCATTGCCGACCGGCAGGCCGAAGCAATCATCATTGATCAGAATAAATCCTACATTATATTTTTCCTTGAGATCAACAAGCGTCCTCTCGATCGCTTCCAGCGTATAGTTTTGCATCCCCTTGATGAACTGCTGGCAAAACGTGCACTTTGCCACGCATCCCCGCGTCGTCCAGATGGTGCCGACCATTCTCCGTCTGCCGGGCTCATGTGAACGTGAATCATTGTTGAAGCTTGGAATCTGCCGGTAATCACAAAAATAATCAGCAATCAGCTCAGGCCTCTGTTTGAGGCCTCTCTTCAGGATTTCGTAATCCGGCTGAAACAAGCCTACTTCGGCCGGGATTTTTTCGCCGTATCCGTTGAAGACCAGCTCATCGTCCGCATCCATAAAGGCCAACCCCTGGATGGATTGAAACTTGTCGTAATGGATCGCCGTGCCGTTTTCTCGCACATAATCAAGAAGCGCCAGCCATGGTTTTTGCCCGTTGCCAAGCACGCAGACATCCACTTCCGTCTTGCGAAGCAGAACGTTGGCGCTTGCCGTGATTGCGCAGCCAACAACAATGATTGCATCAGGAGACGCCTCACGGATTATTGCCGCAAGACGCTTGACAGGATAATATCCCGTCGATACCGCGACGCTGATTCCTACAATATCATATCTGTTACTGCTGAAGTAATCCCGCACCTCGGATTCGCACGAGACAAGAACATTCAGATCATAAAAATCAACGTCATAACCGCGCTTTTGAGAATAATTTATAAGACAGATAATCCCCGAATTCGCATGGAGCTGGGTTCCAGCTCTTGATCTTTTCGGATTGAGCGGCACAGTACATAAAATTGCTTTTACATCGCTTTTTGCAATCATCCTCCCGCCTCCATCTTCACTGCCCCTCACGGATAAGCCGGCAGTTTTTTTCGGTCAAAGACTTGGGGACGGGCAATCCTGCCTTCAAATCCCTGTTGATCCGCCTTAGCGAGTCAATCCTTGGCAGTGCGCCAGGACGGCTCCGCATGACAAAAGATTTTCCCTTGAAATACCAGAAATCATTACTCCGTGCTTCTTCACTTTTATTTGCAAACCTGCCACAAATATTTTTCAAACGGTTCTTTATGATGGCATCATAATATACCAGATTTCTCATGAATCCATACAAGATAAATCGCGGCATTCTTGTCACAAGTGGACTTGAAGCCCCGCTCAGAAAGTCATTCAAAATCAGGATAAAATGAAAAGCAACGCGGGCAATATTGACAATAAACGGTTTATCCCGGGAGACATGGTTTGAAACCAATTCCCTGGCAAGCTTGCAGGATTCGAAAAAAGTCCTTCTCCGTACCCGGTCCCGCTGTTTTGAATTATAATACAACCGGTTGGCCTCATATTTGAAAAGACTACCCCAGAAATGAGCCTTTTTATCGCTCGAACCGGTCAGATTGACATATGTATATTGATCCATCTCCCTCCCTGAGAGACTTAAAAGATAATTTTCTTCTTCTTCGACTGAAGATCCTATTCCTCCGACAAGCTGAAAATACTCATATAGCGGAGTGCCAGGAAACGGTTTTGCGTAGGTAAAACCAAAGATTTCTTGCGGCGGAATCGACCCCATAATGCCAATATGTGCGCTCATTCCAGCCGAATCCATGACCGTTTGGTCCGTTTCTCCAGGCATACCAAGACAGAAATTTCCACTATATCTCAGGTTGTTTTCCATGACATATTCGTAACATTTTACAATATCGTCAACTGACACCTTCTTTTCCATGACATCAAGGATCTTCTGGCTGCCGGATTCACTTCCGATGCAAATGGACGTGCAACCCAGCTCTTTGAATATTTTGAAATATTTTCTTTCAAATGTATCGCATTTCAATCCTTCTATTGCCCATAAAAATCCGTGCTTATGAAGCAGTTTTGCGATCTCAAGCGCGTTTTCATTCGGGTATCCGAAGCACTCATCATCCAGAAAAATGAACCCGGCATCGTATTTTTGCTTCAATTCAACAAAATACTGTTCCATCCGGCCGAGATCGTAGTTCTGCATGCCCTTGAGATATCGCTGGCAGAATGTGCATCTGCTCACACACCCCCTTGTTGTCCATACAGTGGCCACCCGGGTTTTCCGGCCTTTGTCGTATGAGCGCGCGTCAGACATGAATTCAGGGCGGGTTTTGAAGCTGGTAAAGAATTTTTCAATCAACTCCGACTTGTCCTGCAAACCGCTTTTGATGATACCGTAATCCGGCTGGTAGAGTTCCTCTTCATGCGGCAATTTTTCGCCATATCCGGTAAATACAAGTTCCCCGTCCGCGTCAAGCCAGGCAAGCCCCCGGACAGCATCAAGTTTGTCAAAAGATAATTTTGTTCCGTTGTTCTTTACATAATCCAGCAAATGAACCCACGTTTTTTCGCCATAGCCAAGAGCGCATATGTTCACTGCGGTCTTGCGTAATATCACATTCGCGCTTGCAGCAATGTTGCCACCAAGAACTATCAAAGCATCCGGACAGGTCTCGCGCACAACCAAGACCAGTTGCTTGACCTGGTAGTAGCCTGAAGAAACAGCACCGCTGATACCCACGACATCCGGCTTGACTGACTCGAAATATTTTCTTAATTCAAGCTCCTGTGGACGTAGTGCGTTCACATCATAGTAATCGACTTCATATCCTTTTTTTGAAGCATAACGAATCAGATTGATGATGTCGGCATTGATGGTAAAGCGCGTCCTGTGACAGATGACTGGTACCGTACATAAAACAGATTTCACGCCTCTTGCGGTCATGTCCAATCCTCTTTCAGGCTTCTCTGGACAAAATCAGCGATTCTTGAGCCGGTATCATATATCCCACACTTGCCGATGAGCGGTAATATCAATTTTGCAAAATCTTCATCCGTCATCTCGCTTAATGCATTTATCCTCTGCCTCAGCTCGTTTTTATTCCTTACAACTACAAACGGCACCTCTTTTTCAAAAACATGCTCAGAAGCCGGATGAGCATAAACGACAAACTTTTTTTTCATAGCCAGTGCGTTCCAGGCACAGGACGATATATCCATGATTATTGCAATTTCACACACATCAAGCACTACATCAATGGGCGTATTGGATACCGAACACTCCACGCCTTCCTGCAGTTCAGCCGTCCAAGGCAGCCCATATTTCATGGAAGCCTCTTCGATGACGCGGACATGCTCCGGATAAACGCCTTTTGTACGCATAAAAACCGTCTGCTTTTGGTCCTGAAGCGAATAAAAACAGGCATCAATGAACTCGTACAAGAACGAATCCTGCATCCATAAATCATCGCTGGTACTGGTGGTAAATACCGCAGCCTGGAATTTTTTCTGTTTGCACGGCATACCCGGCGCCTCATTGCTTATCGGGCCAAGCAGCAGATATTTCATGCCGGTCGGCCAGCAGCCGCGATAAACATCAGTTTGAAATCCTGTTCCAAGCAACCCGTAAACATCAAAATCAATCAATGCAAATACCGCTTCATATGGTAAATATGATCCGTGCATGTATCCGATGTTGAGGCCGCCATGGCGATGTACAGCCCATGTCGCTATGGGATGACAAGGATCCATATCCGCGCGGATTTTTAAAAACGCCTTTGGACGGAGGCCCCCGAAAAGTGAGGTATAGAATATTTCCTTATATTTTATCTTGAATAGCTCGAAAACAAGCCTTTCGTCCATCCGGGAGGTCAAAGCACGGACATAAAACAGCACCAGCTGTTTCAAAACAGTGATTTTGCCCGCCACGCCTTTCACGCCGGGCCGGTGGTACAACGTGTTTTTTCCGTCACGGACAAGCATTTCGTAAAATACATTTTTGCGGTTGTGGCAAAGGTAGAGGATATCATCTCTTTTTTTAAGCTGGTTGTAAAACACCTCTATTTCGAATTGAAGCGGACCGGAAACAAATGTCTGGTCAAAAAGCATGCCGCATTTATTTTTTACAACGCCTGCCACCTTACCGCTTCTGAAAACAGATATCAGCACCAGATACGTAAAAAACAGATGCATCCTGATCCGCTCTGACGGTTTCCCTTTTATACCCAACGCGGGATACGGATAGATGTCCTTGCAAAATTCAAAATAATCATGCAGTAGAAGCACTGGTTTTCCCGCACCGCTCGCTTCAAGATATGAAGCAAATTGAAAAAGCTTGCACGTCCTGCTCGTCATGGCGTGCAACGCTTTTTTCAGGCTCATTGCCACGCTTCCGGACGCAGCATCATACAATTTTTGAAACCAGGGATATTTGATCTGAAAACGGTCATAAATCTTTTCAACAAATGGAAGGGCATCGAGTTCGTACTTGAAATAAAGTCCGGGGCACAAATGAAAATTTATGTAGGCAAGGGTGAATCCGCGTTGCAAAATCTTTGACTTTTTGCGGTCCCCGATGCTGCAAATGACATAATTTATCGTGCCGACAGCCATTCTGCCCGAAGAGAGCATGCCAAAGGCGGCATCATCAATGTCATAAACAAGATAATTCATCGGCAATATGACTCTTATATCAAAGCCCGTTGCCGTACCACTTGAAAAGTTATAAGTTCTGCGGATGAAAAACATCCGCATCATAGCGCGGCTTGACATCAAGGCGCCAAACCTGATCAAGGGCATCCATCTTGAGGGGCTCAGGGTGATCGGAGATCCGCTCGAATACGCCACAAAATATTACAACGATGGAGCGGACGAGCTACTTTACATGGACATCGTCGCGAGCCTTTACAACCGCAACCAGCTATTGGGACTTGTCGAGCGCACGGCCCGGGGTATTTTCATCCCGATCACGGTTGGCGGTGGCATCCGAAACGTGGACGATGCCCATGCCCTGCTTCGCGCCGGCGCGGACAAGGTCGCAATCAATACCGCCGCAACGAAGCGTCCGGAGCTGATCACCGACATTGCAAAACGTTTCGGCTCGCAATGCATGATTCTTTCGATCGAGGCCAAGCGCGTCACCGTCGGCAAGTGGGAGGTGTTCACCGACAACGGCAGGGAGCACACCGGGCTTGACGTTGTGGAATGGGCCAAAAAAGGCGCACAGCTCGGAGCCGGTGAAATAATAGTAACCTCTGTTGACCAAGAGGGCACCCGGCACGGTTTTGATGTTGATCTTGTCCGTGCGGTTTCTGAAGCCGTATCCATTCCTGTAGTTGCAAGCGGCGGCATGGGACAGCCGGAGCATCTTGTGGGTGTCGTAAAAAACGGCAAAGCCGATGCGGTGGCAATGGCTGATGTGCTGCACTACAATAGGTTTTCGCTGCCAGCGATCAGGCAGTATGCCCGCTCGCAAGATCTAATGGTAAGGGATGTGCCATTATGAAACGCGTCGTCGTCGTTGACTACGGAATGGGTAATCTCTTCAGCGTATGCCGAGCACTCGAGGCCACCGGAGCAAGCGTACTGCTGACAAGCAATCCCGATGAAATCCAAAATGCTGAAAGGCTTGTCCTGCCCGGCGTGGGGGCATTTGCAGAGGGCATGGCGGAGATTGGCCGCAGGGGGCTTGCCGACCCTATACTTGCATTTGCGAAAACAGGGCGCCCGCTTCTTGGCATCTGCCTCGGCATGCAGCTCATGTTCGAGAGCGGCGAAGAATTCGGCACACATGAGGGCCTTGGCCTTCTGCCGGGCAGCGTTGTTATGCTGCCCACAAGCAATCCCACCTTTGGCAGCTTCAAGATCCCGCATATCGGATGGAACAAGCTTGCAATGACCGGACAATGCAAGAGCTGGAACAACACGATTTTGAAAAACACCGCGCCGGACTCATTTGTTTATTTTGTACATTCATACGAATGCAAGCCCGTAATTGAGCAGCACTGCATTGCCCGGACTGAATACTGCGGCTGTACAATTGCAGCCGTTGTCAGAAAGGACAATATTTCGGGCTGCCAGTTTCATCCCGAAAAAAGCGGTAAAACGGGACTTGGCATTCTGACGGATTTTTAGTAATGATTTTGTACAAATGCGTTATAAATACCCATCTGAAGTTGATAAAAGCAAATTTGAAAAACACCAACCTTTTGAGGCCAGATACGGACTTCCGGCGGAGATAAAATTCTGCAAGTCATGCGTGATATCCAATCAGCGCCCCAATTCGGCCGTTGAATATTCGCACAAGGCGGACGACAAAAAACGAACCATACACTTTGACGCGGACGGCATCTGTGATGCCTGCAGGGTTACCACGAGAAAGCGCAACACCATCAACTGGCTGGAGCGCGAAGAGCAACTCAAGGAGCTTTGCAACAAATACCGGAGCAAAGACGGCTCATACGATTGTGTCGTACCCGGCTCTGGCGGCAAGGATTCCTTCTATGCAGCGCACATGCTCAAATACAAGTATGGGATGCATCCGCTGACCTGCACCTGGGCGCCGCACATATACACCGATTGGGGCTGGAAGAATTTCCAGGCCTGGATTCATGCCGGCTTTGACAATTACCTGCACACCCCGAACGGCCGGATCCACCGCCTCCTTACGCGGCTTGCCGTAGAGAACCTGTTCCACCCGTTTCAAGCCTTCATTTTCGGACAAAAGTCACTGGCGCCCAAGATTGCGACGCGGATGAACATCCCACTCGTATTTTACGGCGAAAACGAGGCTGAATACGGCAACGCTATTGCCGATACCGAGACAGCAAAACGCAACTGGCAGTATTTTACCGCCGAAGACAAATCAAAAATATTTCTGGGCGGTGTCGCCCTGACTGAACTGCTTGAAGAATTCGGTCTTGTAAGATCCGATCTTGAGCCCTATATGCCCATCGATCCGCAGATGGCGGCCGACAAGAAGATCGAGGTTCATTATCTGGGTTATTATCTCAAGTGGCATCCGCAGAGCTGCTATTACTATTCGGTCGAGCACGGCGGTTTCCAGGCCTCACCCGAGCGCACGCCCGGCACTTACAGCAAGTACAACAGCATTGACGACAAGCTGGACGATTTTCATTTCATCACCTACTTCACAAAGTTCGGAATTGGCCGGGCCACCTATGATGCCGCCCAGGAGATCCGCTCGGGTGACATCACCCGCGAAGAAGGCGTCGCGCTCGTCAAGCGGTTTGACGGCGAATTCCCGGAGCGTTTTGCCGAAGAAGTGTTCAGATACCTGAGCCTCCCTGAAAAAGAATATCCTCGTATTTCAAAATTTTTTGAATCACCGGTGATGGATAGAAAATACTTCATGCTTCTGGCGGACCAGTTCCGCTCGCCACACCTGTGGCAGCATGACGGCGGCACGTGGAGTCTGCGCAAAGCGGTTTACAGCACAGCTTGAAACTTAATTGATTTTTAATCAGCTGATCAGCTCGCGCACCAGCATGAACGCCTCAGCATGGTGCATGCCGACGAAGAGAAGTTTCATCTTCATGGAGTGCCTGCCCAAAAAACAGAAAGATCAATTTCAAAATTTTTAAATGGTTCAATTCTTGCCTTTTCTTCACCACCCCACGCTCCAAGACGCTTCCATGCGCCAACTGATGCATCATTCAAAAATGCCTCTAACGTCTTATTAAGCGGATCCACAATCCAATAATGACTTACGCCATGTTCTTGATAGATACGAAATTTTTCGACACGATCCCGCCGCCCGGATGAAGGAGAAAGAATTTCACAAGTCCAATCTGGTATGATTGTCACGAGACTTTCAAGCGGATTTGGAGCTGATCTTCTGACTTTTCTCCATCCAGCAAGATCTGGAGATATTATATCCTGTCCAAACTGCACATCTGGTTCAATTTCAATTATCCAACCTGAATCCCCACTCCCTTGGCGAAAATGAGATCCAATTTCTGCCGTCATCGCCCATGTCACATGACGATGTCCGAAATTTGGTTTTGCAGCTGATGCCTCGAGCTGGCCATTAATGATTTCTGCTCTTACACCCTCTGGAAGCACCAATATATCCTCATAAGTTGGAATTTTCTTTGCTGGTTCATTCATAAAACACCTTCTTTAATTTATCGGGCAATGAAGAGATGTCAATGGACTTTAAAACCGAAAGAATATTTCCAGCAGCGGTGCCATCACCATAGGGATTTGTCATGCCCTTTATTCCATCGCGGAATTTTTTGCCGAGGGCCGTATTGATGGCCTCTTTGATTTCATGCGCTCTGCAGTTGCAACTGATGACATTTGCCGGCTTTACCCTGCCGCCCTGCCGGTCTCCGATATTCACAACCGGCAGCTCGCACGATGCGGCCTCGATAATGCCGCTCGACGAGTTGCCGATCATTAGCGCAGCATGGCGCATGGCGTTTATATAATTGGCCTGTCCCAGATTCTTCCTGATAACATACTTGATCGGGTCGCGATTGCTGAACTCTTCGATTATAGAATATAGCCCCATCCCGCCCTGATCCGCATTTGGCATGGTAATCACTACTGTGAATTCATAACCGGCCAAGGCATCAAAAATAACGCGCACCTGCTCGATGGACGCCACGGCCCCAGAAAGCGTCACCGGATGAAAAGTAAAAAGCGCAAACTGCTTGGACGGATCAACACCAAGACTTGAAATCATTTCGTCGCAGGATACAGGTGGAGTATTTGCAATGTTGTCTATGCCGAGCGAACCCACGGTAAAAACCCGGTCCGGATGCTCGCCCATCTGGATTATCCGCTTTTCATAAACATCAATTGACGGAAAATGCAGCAGCGACAGCTTAGTCACCGCATGGCGGATTGAATCATCCATCACACCAAGCGTTGCCTCACCACCGTGGATATGCGCAATCGGAATTCTGTGCACCAGCGCCGCAGAACATACCGGAAGAAGCTCATACCTGTCGCCAAGAACAAACAAAAGATCCGGCCTGTTTTTGGCAAACAACTCCGAAAATTTTTCGAGCCCGACCGCCATGGAATGGCAAACAGCCGCTTCGTCCCCGCCGTATGAATGAATATCAACAGGATAATCAACGCTGATGCCGTCTTTAACGACAAGATCGATGGTATTACCGAACTCTTTCGAAAGATGAGATCCGGTAACCGCCAGTTCTAGATGGAAATGTCCGTCATGGCTGAGCAGCTTAATCAGCGGATAAAGCAAGCCATAGTCAGCACGCCCTGTCGTAACGGCTAAAAGGCGTCCGCGCATCAGTTGTCGTCCTCAACAAGCCTATAGCGCCTTCCATCAACATCAAGCCAAACACCGGGCATGTTTGGATAGGTTGTCGACTTGATTCTTGCAAGAACCTCGCCGGGCGACATGTCCAGACTGACCCTGCACAGTGCTTCAAGCTCCGACCTTTTCAATGCGCGCCTTGTCCAAGCCTCATTGGTCTGCGGCAACGGCGCCCCGGATACAATCATTGAAATAATTTCAAAGTAGCAGGCCAGCAAAAACACATAGGCGCGCTGCGTGATTGTAAATACCGAATCCGAATCAAATACGTCAAAGCGCTTCACCGCGATAATTTTACCGCTGTCAATCACGGAATCCATGTGATGGCAGGTCACTCCATATTTTCGGGCTTTTTCATAGACCGCATAATTTGTGCAGCCGATGCCCGGGTATTCGGGCGGACCGGGATGGAAATTTATTGCCGCGATACGGGCTCTTTTGAGCAGCCCGGGCGGGATGACCCATTGCGCGAGATAATTGAAGATGTAATCCCCGGCCCAGTCCTTGAAAATCTCCGGCACCGAGTCCCCTCGCCGACACATGACGACATTACAATCCGGAAAATTGGCAAGCGTGAATTCCTTTGCCTTTTCACAATAAAAATCATCCTTTTTTCCAATAAAAAGCACTTTCATCTGAAATGTTTTATATACCAAAGCAAATGATTCTGAAATGGAAGTTTTTATGATTTTATGCCATTTTGCTCAATCATGGAACCGTTCGAAACCGCACTTGTAGGCCCCAAAACCGCAATCCGCGACATCATCAAGCGCATCGACGAAAGCTCGCTGCAAATTGCCCTCGTGGTGGACGAGAGCCGCGTGCTGCTTGGAACAATCACCGACGGAGACATACGCCGCGGCATCCTCAGCGGCAAGACACTCGAAGACACCGCCGACAGGATAATGAACAAAAAGCCCATGGTTGTCCTGGAAGGCACCCCCGAGGACGAGCTGCTTGCCAGAATGCGAAGCCGACAACTGCGTCACATGCCGATTGTTGACACTGGCGGCAGGATAGTAGGGCTCGAGATTTTTGAAAAACTCATGAATCTATCTGAAAATGATTCGTGGGTTGTTTTAATGGCCGGCGGGCTTGGCAAACGACTTGGCAACCTTACCGAAAACTGCCCCAAACCCCTTTTGACCATCGGCGACAAACCAATTCTCGAAACGATTATTTCAAATCTGAAATCGCATGGATTCCATAATTTTTATGTTTCGGTCAACTACAAGGCGGAAATGATCCGTGATTATCTTGGCAATGGCGACAAATGGAACGTAAACATCAAATACCTGCAGGAAGACGAGCGTCTCGGTACGGCAGGGAGCCTTGGGCTGTTGCCTGAAAAGCCTAAAAGTCCTCTTCTGGTCATGAACGCCGATTTGCTTACGACGCTAGATTTCAACAAGCTGATGCACTTCCATAAAAAACAAAACGCAAAAGCCACCATGTGCCTCCGGGATTACAATTTCCAGGTGCCCTTCGGCGTGGTCAAGCTTAACCGGCAAAGCATAGTCGCGCTTGACGAAAAACCCACCATGAACTTCTTTGTGAACGCCGGGATTTACGTGGTCGACCCCGACGTGCTCGATTTGATCCCCAAAAACGAGCATTTTGACATGACCACACTGTTCTCAAAACTGATTGAAATGAAATCCAAAGCATCGGCCTTCCTGATCCGGGAGTACTGGATCGATATCGGGCGCATAAACGACCTCGAGGCCGCAAAGGATGACTACATCAAGCTGTTCAACTCCGAATAGACCTTGTCCGCCATTTTTTCGAGCCCGGCACGTGAAAAGTGAATCCAGTCATCCTTTCGAAAATCATCCGGCTCAAAACCGCTGATATCCAAATATTTTACGTTGTCATTTTCTTCGGCTGTTTCTTTTAAAGCCCTGTTGTTCATTTCGAGGAGATCAATGAATTTTTTTATCTCATCATCGTTCATTTCATGCTGATCGACATGTTTTATCAGCTCAGGCTTGTACTGCCACGGAACAAGCACTGGAACAATATTATGTATCCTACACACATGGCAGAACATTCTGACGTTGTTTTTGAATACCCCGCTCTTTTTTTCAAGCATTGCAAGATCGGTTTTAAATGGTTTTTCCAGAACCATGTAATCCAGCAAGCCTTTTGGCTTTTTCAACGAAAGCAACTTCATAACGGCGTATTGATAAGAAAACAAATATCTGAAATCAGGAAGAACGTACCTGTCCTCAAACGAAGTAGTTTTTCTTGTGTGTGAATAATCGGTCCTGAATCCAGCCACCGATTGCGCAAGCCAGGCGTCATTGATCCCGTGATAAAATACCGCAATATCCGGCTCAAGATAAACCCCACGCAACATGAATTCAATCAGGCTTTCAATTGACGTGTAGCCGGATACGCCCGCATTTATCAGTTCGATTTTTTTTTCGTGATTGGCATTATAACTTTTTTCTAAAAGCGCCGGCCAGGTGTCCCCGGGATCAAACGGCTCGAGTTGGTCGATATCATTCTGCTCAGCGGTCGAGCCGCCACAAACATAAATTCTTGTGATGTCTTTTTGTTTTTGAACACCAATGTTTTTTTTGCCGCAATAACCTAGATTATTGCTTGGATACCTCATTGAATCGACATGAGGTTTTTTTACATACGAAATATACGGATGAGTCAGATAAGCGTTTTTTTTAAGATTTTTATTAAGCCACTGGTCCGGCGCCGCAAAAGTCAAACGTCCTTTTTTTTTCCAATAAAGCAGTCGAACCAGTAATTCTACAATCAAAAAAAATGACAATATATACAGCATCAATAAAATCCAGCGCCCCTACCAAAGCGGGTAAATTTCCACTTTATCTTTTTTCTTTTTAAAAACGGCCCTGATCTTGGGCTTTAGGCCTGCAAAAAAACGAATGAACACTTCAAAAAATCTTTTTATCATTTTAGAGTTTTCTCTAATGTGATTAACTACAGTATAGGTATTATTTTGCCAATAAATTTATTAGCAACCCCGCCTTAGCTCTGCCTGAATCCCCGAAAGCCGGTATTCTTCTTCAAGTACAGATCCTCGGCTTTTTTGATTTCCTGTGCGGCCTTATGCTTGAAATAATTGGCAAGCAGGGCCTTGTTTGCCTCAAGCAAACTGGCATGGAATTCGTCGTCCGTGAGATCCGTGAAATTGATGCTCATGAGATCAGAATTGAGGTGTTTGTTTTCGTAAAAATCCTCGGCATCATTCAAAAGCCCTTTTTCAATGGCGTGGTAGTAGAGGCCAGATCCCGGATACGGCGTCACCGGCCGGATTGTCCTGAGCTGTGAATGATCGTCATACTTGAGCAAAAACTCCACCCCGCGCTGCAGGGTTTCACGGTTCTCGCCGATATTGCCAAAAATAATATTGTAACCCGGGCTGATCCCGGCGGAAAGCGTGGCCTCGATGCCTTTTACGATCTGCTCCGTATTGAGCACCTTGTTCATGTTTTTCAAGATCCTGTCATCAAACGACTCGATCCCGTAATTGACAAACACGCAGCCGGCTTTTTTCATGAGCTGCAACACCTCGGGAACCGCATGATTGAGCCTGCCGTTGCAATCCCATTTTATCTTGAGATCCGCCCTTATGAATTCTTCACAAAGATCGACGGTCCGCTTTTTTGAGGACATCAGAAGCTCGTCGGCAAAAGCAATGTAGCCGATGTCATATTGTTTCTTCAGGAATTTGATTTCTTCAACAATGCTTTTGCTGTCGCGTATCCTGATGCCGTCATCCATCCTGTAACAAAAATTGCACTTGTACGGGCATCCCCGGCCAGAAAGCGCCGGAAAAACAAATTCATGGTTCTCTACATGAGGCATCCTGAGCAACCTGTAATACTCGACCGGAAACAGATGAAAAGCCGGAAAGGGAAGCTCATCGATGTTTTCGACAAGCGGCGTTCTCTTGTTCACGACGCACTTTGCGTTTTCCATGAATGCAATGCCATCGACATTTTTCAGGCTTGTGCGGTTTTCAATGGCCTTCAACAAGTTTACCGCCGTTATCTCGCCCTCGCCGATCACAATGACGTCGGCGCCGGTTTTCTTGAAATAAAAAGCCGGCTCCGGCGATGGCCCGTGCCCGCCAAGCACATAAAGAGGACGCTGTTTTGATTTGTTAATGGCTTCGGAAATTTTTATTATTTTTTTGTACTGATAGTAGCCGCCGATGATATTCACACCGACAACATCAAACCGGTTGTTGTCGAGATACCACGTCAGATGTTCGTCTTTATAATGATGATAATCCTGGCTGTAGATGGCAACTTCGTGTCCGGCCTTTTCAAGTACTGACGCAATATATCCAAGCCCGATCGGAAACCAATGGATGTAGGAATCATTATCGTAAACAACCAGAAGGATTTTCATTGCTTGATTCTTCTAAACCACTATATTAACCGTTTGCAAATGGAATCAGAAAAAACCCTGATAATAGCCGAGGCCGGCGTCAACCATAACGGCAGCATCGAAATCGCAAAAAGACTTGCTTGCGAAGCTAAAAAAGCCGGAGCTGACATTATAAAATTCCAGACCTTCCGCGCCAATCTGGTGGCAACTTCGGCGGCAGCCAAGGCGGCGTATCAACTTGTGACAACTTCAGGCGATGAATCTCAACTGGCAATGCTGAAACGCCTTGAGCTATCCCATGAACATCATTTTATTTTGAGAGATTGCTGCAAAGAGCTTGGCATCGAATTTTTGTCCACGGCATTTGATCTGGAAAGCCTGCATTTTCTCGCAAACACCCTCAAGGTTGGCAGGCTCAAAATTCCCTCTGGTGAAATCACTAATTTTCCTCTTCTTCTGGCCGCAGCCCGGACAGGGCTTCCGATCATCCTTTCAACGGGCATGAGCAACATGGAAGAAATTGCTGCGACCCTGCGGATAATCTCATCCGACCACGTCACGCTCCTTCAATGTACCAGCAACTATCCGGCCCCGTTTTGTGACATCAATCTCCGCACAATCCAGACGCTCAAACGTACCTTCGGCCTCAAAACCGGTCTTTCGGATCATTCAACCGGGATATCGGCATCCCTTGCCGCCGTTGCCCTGGGTGCTACAGTTATTGAAAAACATTTCACGCTTGACCGCAGCATGCCAGGCCCTGACCATAAAGCTTCGCTTGAACCGCGCGAACTAAGAATGCTGGTGGAAGAAATCCGCAACGTTGAAGCCGCCCTTGGTGACGGCGTCAAAGTGTGCGCCCCGTCTGAAATAAATACCCGGGATATTGTCAGGAAAAGCCTTGTTGCTCTGGTCGATATCACCCCGGGTGAAGCGTTTTCAGAAGAAAATCTTGCATGCATGCGCCCCGGCACAGGCATACCCGCGAGCAGGTATTTTGACTATCTTGGCAAACCTGCAAAAAGATCATACAGGAAGAACGAACTGATAGATTGATTATTTGCTGAGAAACGCACTGCTTGGCAGACAGACAAGACGGCCTTCAAGATTCTCCGAGCACGACAAATCCATTTTCTGACAATCCTTGAACATCGGCAGCTTGTTCATCAGCACCCAGGCCGGACGGCATAAAATACAGTGCTTGTGCGCACTGTCCAGGATTTCATCCCTGAGCGCCGGATCCGCCTTGCCCAACATCAGCAGATTGAGCCAGTAATTGCTTCTGGCGTTTTCGGGCTCGCTGAAAACCTTGAGACCACTTACGCCCGAAAAAGCTTCCATATATGAATGCGCGAGCTTTCGTTTTTTTTCGAGAAACGACGGCAGCTGCTCAAGCTGCGCGCAGCCGAGCGCGGCGTTGATATTGGGCATTCTATGGTTATAGCCCACCTGATCATGAAAATACCGCCACGGATGCGGCTCTTTTGCGGTCGTCGTGAGATGCTTGGCAAGCCGCGCGGCGGCCTCGTCATTTGTGAGGATGGCGCCGCCCCCCCCCGTGGTAACCGTCTTGTTGCCGTTGAAACTGAGCGCCGCAAAAGAGCCCCACTGCCCGGTATGTCGGCCGTTCAAATATGATCCAAGCGACTCAGCGGCATCCTCAATGAGCACAAGGCCGTATTTTTTTGAAACCTCCGCAAGCGCGTCCATATCCGACGGATGGCCAAAGGCATGCATTACAATCAATGCGGCTATACGGCGCCCGGAATTTTTATTGACACAGGCTCCATTTCTTTTTTGAGTGATCTCTTCAAGATATTTTTCGAGTTTTTGCGGGTCAACTCCCAGCGAACGCTCATCACAATCGACAAAATGAGGATGGGCACCCGCCTGCATGGCCGCATTTGCGGTTGCGACAAACGTAAGAGCCGGCATCAATACTTCGTCATCATTTTTTACACCTGCCAGCTTGAGGCACATGAACAGGGCGGCCGTGCCGTTGACCGTGACGACCGCGCGCTTTGTTCCGGTAAACGAGGCAAGATCAGCTTCGAATCTGTCAACATATCTGCCAACGCTGGATACCCAGACGGTATCGATGCATTCCTTTACATACTTCCATTCATTGCCGCCAAAGCAGGGCTCATGAAGAGATGCCCCATCAGGAAAAAGTGATTTCAGTATCCGGGAGGTGTTTTCAACAAGTCCTTGCATAACCGCTCACCGCCCCTCCACGGCATCAAACGAAAGTATCACCTTGAGCTCGTCTTTACTCTCAAAAGCCGCCCAAGCCGCGGCATACCGGTCAAGAGGCATTACGCAGCTGGTAAGCCGGGAGAGATCAAGCCTGTCAATGAGTGCTATCGCCTCCTCAAAGTCGCGTGCAGAACTGCCAACCGAACCGATGATCATCTTGTCGTACGCCACAATGTTTTCAAAAGAATATTCACGCGTGGAATATGGAAGCCCAAGAAGGAGAATGCGCGTGCCAGCGCCGGTTTTTTCAAGTGTTTGGTCAAGCGCGTCCTGGTTTCCGGTGGCCTCAACAACAAGACCAAAACTGCGAAGCAAAGAAAAATCATCTGATACGCAAACGGCCGTCCCGCTAAAACAATCCAGCCGTTTACGAACCCTGTCAAAGACAGTGACTTTAAATCCCATGTAATCCAGGATGAGGGCACAAACATGGCCAAGCGGACCCGCGCCAACAACAGCGCAAGATTTGTCATGACCGACATCCGGTTTTTCCAGGAGACGCCTCAGGCCCTTGACACAAACTGCAATCGGCTCGCAAAGCGCGGCGTTTTTGAGATCGACATCCCCCGGAAGAACATGCACAAACCTCTCCGGCACGACAAGATATTCTGAATAAGCGCCGTTGCGTCCGATGACACCAAGCTCCGTGCGCACGGCACATCCGATGAAGTTTTCGCGCCGGCACTCGCTGCAGACGCCACAGGACTGGATGCACTCCACCACAACCCTGTCCCCCGGTTTGCAATTTGAAACCTTGGCCCCGATCGCAGAAATAATGCCGCTCATCTCGTGGCCAGGAACAACCGGATATTTTGCCATTCCGGTTTTATAATAGCCAAGCGTGCCGTTGAATATTTCGATGTCAGTACCGCACACGGCGGTAAATGCGGTTTTAATGAGCACATCGCCGGGCTTGAGCTCCGGAAGCTGGATCTCGCCGATTGCAGCCTCTCCCGGCCCAGTTATCACAAGCGCCCTTGACGGCCTGTCAAAATACACGGCGTCACGGGCCGCCTGGTCAGGAAGCGGCTTGTTTTCAAGCAATCCTTTTACGGTCCCGAAAGTCTTGTTGACCCTGAAAAATAACACTTCCCGAGCTTTTTGAAAAAATCTGCCCTTAAAACGGAGCAGCTTCAATAAATCTGCCATCGCAAAAAAAATTTCCAGGATGGGTTCCAAAAGTGCGCTTCTTTTCGATTTTATCCCGATCCAGCGCGCCGCAATTGCCTCCCGGTAATACCGGCGCCTTATCTGCCGCCAGGACTCCTGGTGGATATGATAAATCGCCGCAGAAGGCTCATATACGACCTCATAACCATTCTCCATCCAGTACTTTGCCCACTCAATATCTTCAAGACCAGGCAGCGCCGGGTCAAACTGGTGTTTTTCCCAAAGGTCTTTTCTTATGGCTGAGTTTGCATTGTTGGCAAAAAAATGCGGCGGACTGAGAACAAGACGCTTCGGACCGAAAAAACGCGCAAGATCCTGAAGCTCGCTGAACTTGGAATGTTCGTTGCCCAGCTGCCGGCCGTAGACCATCGCAGTTTTTTCTTCCTTGAGATGACCCGTGATTTCACTGAGCCACGTTTTCTCGCAAGGAAGCGTATGCGCCGAAACAATCACGATATACCTGCCAGATGCAGCGCGAATACCGACATTCAGGGAATAACCGAAAGTAAAATCATGACTGCTCAACTCAAGAAGCCTTGTGGCGCGCTCCGAAGCAATTGATCTTGTCCGGTCGCTCGAACCGGAATCGACAACAATGCATTCAAAATCGCGGTAGTCCTGAAGTTCAAGCGCATCCAGAAGCTGCGGCAGGTGCTTTTCTTCATTGAACGTGCGGATGATTATCGATGTTTCAATCACGCACGCCCCGATGTCTTTTCAGTACAGTTACAAGATTTTTCAAGGTGCTTTCGTGCACCCGCTCCCAGGCCGCCGGACTGCAATTTGAGTTGTGCGGCGCCAGGAAACAATTGGAAAACTTGAGAAGCGGACTCGCAAGAGGCAGTGGCTCGACCTCAAATACATCAAGCGCAGCGCCTGCGATCCTCTGGTTCTGAAGAGCATCACAGAGAGCGGGTTCGCAAATCACCGGACCACGCGAGGTGTTGATCAGAAATGCCGACTTTTTCATTTTCAAAAACTGCGGTGCATCGATCAAATGAAAGGATGTGGGATTGAGATCCGTGTTCAGACTGATAAAATCGGATTTTTCGAGAAGCTCATCAAGTGACACCATCCGAACGCCGGTCTCAGCAATGAATTCAGCAGGTATGGCCACCATATCATTGCCATAAAGTTTCATATCAAAAGCCTTTGCCTTGCGCAAAACCGCCCGTCCGACATTTCCGACACCGACAACGCCGATCGAACACTCGCAAAGCGAAATACTCATGGCCTTTTCCCACTGCCCCTTGCGCATGTTTTCAGTCATCGTGAATACCTGCCGCGCAAACGCCAGCACATAAGCCATGACGCTGTCGGAAACCGGATTTGTAAACGCGCCTGGAGTATTGCAAACCTCGATGCCAAGCCTTTTTGCCTCCACGCGATCAATCGAGTCGATCCCGGTGCCCCACTTGGAGATCACCTTGAGGTTTTTGGCATTTTCGAGCACCCTTGCCGTAAACCTGTCATCACCGCAGATTGCCCCGTCAATGCCTTCAATGCATTTAAGCAGCTCAGCCTCTTCGAGGCGCTCCTTAACTGGCACGCTCACCACTTCAATATCGTTATCCTTGAAAAAAGCCGTGTATTTTTCAATCACAGGAATAAAATACGGCGCCGAAATGAGTACCCTGTATTTCATGTGAGAGCTTCCTTGCGCATGAGTTCTTCAACCTTTTTCAAATCGGCCGGCGTATCCACGGCATGTGAAGCAACAAGGGTTTCGGACATTTTGATTTTATGTCCATGTTCAAGGAGCCGCATCATGTCCACCGACTCGGCATTTTCGAGGGGGGTCGGGGCAAGACGCGCATACAGACCAAGCGTCTCCCTGGTGAAAGGAATTATGCAAACTTGTTTGTAGGCATTTATGGCGCTAAATCCACAAACGTGCGCGGTCGGAACCGGCTCGCGCGAAAAATAAAGCGCGTAGCTGTTTTTATCAAAAACCACCTTGATTGTATTGCGATCATTGAACTCGTCTACAGATTCGATTTTTTTCATAAGATTAACACAGCCAGCTCCCGACTCCCCCTGCATCGCACTCACTGCAGTTTCAATCATTCCAGGGGTTACCATGGGCTCATCGCCTTGGACCATGACCACAATGCCTGCATCGATTTTTTCCGCCGCTTCGGCCACGCGATCGCTTGCGCGCGCGTGCGAAGAAGAGGTCATGATAACATTGCAGCCAAACCCCATGGCCGCGTCGCGGATCTCATTGTCACAGGTTGCAACAACCACTTCGTCAACGAACTTGCACATGCGCACACGCCGGAAAACATGCTCTATCATCGGGCGCCCGAGTATCGGCGCAAGCGGCTTTCCCGGAAACCGGCTTGATCCCATTCTGGCTGGTAAAATACATATGGTCTTCATCAGTATTCCAATGGCCCCCTCAAAACCGCCCTCGCTGGCGCACCATCAGCGCCTCGCAGCTTGAGAGGGAGACAGATCAGCTCATAACGTCCCACCTCTACTTTTGACAAGTCCACTCCTTCCAGAACCGCAACCCCTCCCTGCAAAAGCGTTTGATGGGTAAGCCGCGTCTTGTCCTTGAACAGTTGTACGGAAAGATAATCGACGCCCACGAGCCTTATATCACGGGCAACAAGCCACGAAGCCGCATCGTTTGTGAGCGCAACAAAGTTCCTGTTGAATTTCCGGTCTTTTTTCCAGAGCGCAGAATTTGAAGTCTTGAAAAGAATTCTTGTGATGTCAGCTGGAATATCCATGCGGTCAAGAGCCGCCCGATCAATCTCCTTGACACCATCCGGAAGCTCGCAAACAAGCACATCTCCGATAAAAGCATCGAGATCAATCTCGTCAACCGACTTGCCACCCCTTACCGCATGAAGCGGAGCATCGACATGGGTGCCACAGTGGGCGGACATCACCATCTTTGCCTTTTCAATGACCGGCATCACATCCCCGGGCCAGGTTGGCATCTCATTTTGGATATCAACCGAAATATCCCTGATCATCTTCCATGCCTTGTAAAAATATAATTATAAATGTTCTTGTACTCGCTGACTTCAAACATTTCAGAATGTTTCTTGTGCAACAGCTTGAATCCGGATGACAGAACTACATTTACGGCGCCCATGTCTTTTGCGCTCTTTTCGTTGATCTCCACCAGAACTGATTCGAGACGCGGGTCGGCAAGACACTTTCTTGCGCCAGCTATGATCTTTGACTCAAGGCCGTCAACATCTATCTTGATATGTGTTGGAAAAGGCAATCTGGAGCCATAAACAATCGAATCAAGCGAACGGGACAGCATCCCCTGCTTGAATTTCGCGGCAAATTCCTCCTGTTTCCAGTTGATGGATTCACCAAAGGTGTTCTGCGCGGCACCGGCTTCGAACCCGGACAGATACAGATAATCAATATCATCGACATCCGACAGTGCGACCGGAAAACATGACGCATTATCAAAAATACGATTAAGATAAAAATTGCGGTTTATGAGCGCATAATTCTGGGCTTCGGGTTCGAACGAAAAGACCCTGACGCCTTTTTTTGCCGCATAGACTGAGTATAATCCCACATTTGCGCCGACATCATACAAAACATCTCCGGCCTTGAATCCGTTCATCCACTCGATTGTTTCAGGCTCCTTGGTAAAAAGGGTAAAGGTTCTCCATCTGGTCAATTCGTTCGGGCAGTAAAACAGATATTCTTCCGTACCGCCACGCACGCGGCACACCGGAAACAATTTTCCACTGATACAGCAGGATGCAGTGCTGCCACTGTTCAGCCCCAGAATTTTGATGGCGGAATCGACAACCAGCTCGAATATTTTCTTCTTAAATCCCATTTTTCATCCCGATAATATCCGGCCGCAGTCCATCTTCTAACATTGCTTGGGCCCCCTGCTCAACAGTCAATGGATTGAATCCAAGCACACCCCTGAGTTTGGAAATATCAAACCTGGTATCCCTTGGGCGCGGAGCCATGGACTTGAAATCATCCATTCTGGCTGCTGATATTGTTGTCGTGTCCACGCCAAAAACCATGCCGGCTTTTTTAATCCAGTCGTACCGCGTGACGCCGGTATCGCCACCGGCAATATTCAACTCTCCGGTAAACCCAGACGAAATGCATTTCCACAGGATTTTTGCCACATCTCCCGCATAAACCGGATTTTCAATCTGATCAGTCACAAGCTTGATGCGTTTTCCGGCAATCATCATGGGCAGAAACTGGGTAACCGGATTTTTACGGCCAAACAGAAAATTCCATCCGTATGCCACTATCGGCCTCGTTATAATCCATTTGCCGGTGGATTTTTTGATTTCAAGATCGGTCATTTTTTTCAGTTCACCATATGTATTAACGGGATTTTGCGGTGACAATTCTGAATATGGCGCATGTTCGCCATCATAAACAGCATTTGACGAAAAATGGACAAAGAGGCTGCCACGCTTTTCTGACTCAGCCGATAAAAACAGTGGAAATTCATAATTGATGTACCGGCCGGATTCGGGATTCTGCTGTACGGAATCCACACTCCCGTCGGAGCCGGCATTAACAATTACATCCGGCCTGATTTCATCAAGAAGCCTGGCATAACCGGACTTGTTTTCAAAGGGGATCGGCAGACACACATCCAAACCACCGGCAAACAACCCGCCCGGATGCTGCCGACAAGAAGTCCCGGTGATCAGATGCTTGCGCCTGTCTGGATTGAACTCAAAAAAATAGCGCCCCAAAAGTCCAGAGGCACCAGTTAATAATATTCTCATAATTCGAGCTACACTTTAACCTTTAAAGCGGAGGCAACCAAGCCCAAAAAGGCCTTGAATGACCAGTATCCCCCTCTAACAGCCTGAAAATAACGGTCTCTCGATTCCACCAACCGCCCATCCCTGTGAAGATCCCTTGCATAACTGTAATTCCAACCAGCCAATATCCTGTCCTCATGTCCGGCAAGAACATCCGGTGCCGCCTCAAGATGACGTCTGATAAGATTAAGGCGGTTTTCATGATGACGCTCATAATTTGAAATCATGTTGCTACCGTTAAAAACATAATCTCCAAGCACCTCCTGCAAAAAAACAAAACTGCATTCCATCCTGGCGAGCTTGAGCCAGAGATCAAAATCCTCAACGGTAAAGAATTCCCGGCTTTCGTCAAAACCACCGGCTTTTTTTACAAGATCGGTTTTTATGGTCGTGGCTGACGGAGACAGCATGTTCCCATAAAGCAGCATGCTGAGATAAATATTGCTTTGGCTTTTTCGGCCATATCGATTGATTGACACAACTGATCCATTTTTAACAACATTCTCGTCATGGCAAACAATATCAACTGCCGGATTTGTTTCAAATTGACGCATAACCAGCTCCAAGCGATTGGCGCGCCACCTGTCATCATGATCCAGAAAGGTAATATATCTGCCCCGCGCTTCCCTGAGACCGGTATTTCGAGGTTTTGCTGGTGATCCGGAATTTGCCTGTTTGATATATCTGATCCGCCCATCAGCCACACGCGTCACCATCTGACCCGTGTTGTCGCTGGAACCATCATCAACAACGATCAACTCCAAATCCGGATAAGACTGTGAAAGCACATCGTCAATGGTATCGGCAATCCAGCCACCGCAGTTGTATGCTGCGATTACTACGCTTACACATGGCATGCCATATGGCTACTTCACGCATTGACGGTGATCAATGTATTTCTTTACTGTTGATTTAAAACTGACTGGATGATTATTGTCACTATCAAAGGATTGACATGAAGAAAGTACTGGTTACGGGTGCCGCAGGTTTTATCGGGTCTCATCTTGTGGAATTTCTTGTTAAGTGCGGTTATCAGGTTCGCTCTTTTGTCCGATACAACTCCACAAACACCTGGGGTTGGCTTGATAAAATCAGCAAATCAGACAGTATCGAAATTTTTCGTGGCGATCTGAGCGAATTCGACAGCGTCAACAACGCCGTCAGCGGCATGGACATGGTGTTTCACCTCGGCGCACTGATTGGCATTCCTTATAGCTACGTTTCTCCAAAAGCTTATTTGCGCACAAACGTGGACGGCACCTACAACATCCTTGAAGCATCAAGAATCCACGGGGTAAAACGTGTACTCATCACATCTACAAGTGAGGTCTACGGAACGGCTGAATACGTGCCTATTGATGAAAAACATCCGCTAAAACCGCAGTCACCTTATGCAGCATCAAAAATTGGAGCTGACAATCTTGCTTTGAGTTATTTTTATTCGTTCAACACCCCCGTTACAGTTGTCAGACCTTTTAATACCTATGGTCCAAGACAATCAGCAAGAGCGGTGATTCCGTCCATCATAATCCAGCTTCTTTCAGGTAATCCGGAGCTCAAGCTCGGAAGCCTTGATCCGGTCCGTGATTTTACCTACGTCGAAGATACCGTATCCGCCATGAAAACCATTGCCGAACATGAAGAATTCATCGGTAAAACAGTCAACGTCAATGCCGGTGAAGCCGTTTCCATAGGAGAACTGGTCGGTATTATCAGCGGAATTCTTAAAATAAACCCCAGCATCATAACTGACCGGACCCGGATCAGGCCAACAAACAGTGAAGTCAGACGGCTCGTAGGCAACAGCGATTTTTTGCGCAAATGCAGTACATGGAAACCCCGGTTGACACTGCCTTCAGGGCTGGAGACAACAGTCAAATGGTTCCAAGACAATGCAAACATGTACAAATCCAACATTTATAATGTATAGGCAAGTATTATCATGCCTCTTATTTCTGTCATAATCTCCACGCTCAATGCCGAAAAAACACTGCAAAGAAGCATCAACAGCTTTACTGCTCAAACTCTCCGTGAAAAAGAACTGATTATCATCGATGGCGGATCGACAGACGGAACAGAAGGAATAATCAGAAAAAATGCCGCATCAATCACACACTGGGTATCAGAACCGGACAAGGGCATCTATAGTGCCTGGAACAAGGGCATACGGAAAGCATCCGGCAAATGGATATATTTTTTGGGAGCTGATGATTATATTCACTCACCTGATGTTTTTTCAAGAATCGCCCCGTCCCTTGAAGGGGCCCATCCAGCATCAAGCGTTGTCTATGGCCGGATAGTGCTTGTTTCAACAGCAGGCAACACCATAGATATCATCGGCACCCCTTGGAGCAAGGCTGCGTGGCTTTTCAGACATGAGATGAGCATCCCACATCAGGGCGTGTTCCAACACCGCTCGCTCTTTGACAAATACGGTTGCTTTGACGAAAACTTCAAGATTTGCGGAGATTATGATTTTTTATTGCGGGATTTGAAATCCAATCCCGCCATTTTTATCCCGGATCTGATTGTTGCGGCAATGCAAACCGGCGGCATCAGCGGCACACTTTCAAAAACCTTTACAATCCTGGAAGAACTCAAGCTTGCGCGGGCAAAAAACGGCCTGGGCAGCATCTCGCCCATTCTTGAATGGCGTTTTTTCAGGGCCAGGACAAGAAGGTTGTTGCAAAAATATTTTGGCCGCAGGATATCCGATCTTGTCGCAGATATTTACCGGGTTTTCACGGGCCGTCCCAGATTATGGACCAGAAAAGACATACGGAAGAACATATGATCCAACAAGTCAAATCACCCGTTGTATTCATAATCTACAACCGCCCGGATACCACGCAAAAGGTTTTTGAGAAAATATCAAGATTCAAGCCGTCCACGCTTCTTGTAATTGCAGACGGGCCGCGCCCCGACCGCCGGGAAGACCGGGATCTTTGCGTTAAAACCCGGAGTATTATTGACGGCATCAACTGGAAATGCACTCTGCTGAAAAATTTTTCGGATCAAAATCTCGGCTGTAAAGATAGAGTTTCAAGCGGATTGACATGGGCTTTCAAGCAGGTTGAAGAAGCCATCATTCTTGAGGATGATGTATTGCCAAGCGACAGTTTTTTTCCGTATTGTGACGAACTGCTGGACAAATACAGAAATGACACCCGGTTGATGATGATATCAGGGACTCAGTTTTATCCCGCAAACATAAGAGGCGGCTACAGCTACTGTTTTTCAAAATGGTCACAAATCTGGGGATGGGCAAGCTGGCGCCGGGCCTGGAACACCTATGATGCAGGGTTAAGCAGCTGGCCTCTCTTTAAAAGTGAAGGCCAACTCAAAAACGCCGGGCTTGATCTGAAATCCTGCATGTACTGGACTAGAATCCTGGATAAAATGCACAGGGGCGCCGTTGACACCTGGGACCACCAATGGAGCTTCAATATGCTGAGCCACGGCGGGCTTGCGATACAGCCAAAGATCAATCTCATTACCAACATCGGATTCGGGACGGGGGCCACTCATACCAAGGTTGTAAACCGGTACGCCAACATGCGACGCGAAGAACTGAACTTTCCGCTCAAACACCCGGTGTTCGTCCTCCCGGACAAAAGCATCGATCAAGCCATAAAAAAACGTACACAGGGGTTTTTATATAAAATTTTCAATTCGACGCGGGTATTCTTCGCTTCAAGGCTGCTGGGCCGTTAGCATGAAACCGGTTCTCATTGCCGACGAATCCAGACTATTGAACAGCGCCCGTCCGGTTGTTCCGGATGATTATGCAGGCATCTTCCTCTGGAATGATTATTATGAATCGCAGGGTTTAATCTCACTTCCCTCATTACTCGACAAAGATCCCTTGAAATACAGGGACTCGTTATTGAAGTTCGTACACGATGCCGGAAACATAAAGGTCAACAACATTCCAATAAAGGAGGCAACCAGGCTGGATGGCTCCGGGTGGTCCTTGTGGTATTCATCCCTTATTGCCCAGAAGTCCCCTCTAAAATCCACATGGACAGCCAATTGCATGAAGTTATTCGCATTGGAAGAAAAGATCCAATCATTGGAATATTCCAGCATAAAATATCTTGGATCCGATTCAAGTCTGGCACAATCCCTCCATGATTCATGCAAAAAAAGAAATATCGAATTCACCTGGAAGAAATCCGGACCTGATTTCAAAGTAAGATTCCATAATCCTCTCTCACCAGAAACTTACGCCATCTGGAATTTTTTCAAGCGATGGATAATTCCGTCGGTTTTATTCCGTTTGTTTTCCAAAGCCGCTGCTCATGTGCCGGACAGCAGGATTTTTGTATCATATTTTCCCAACGTTAATGAAGCCATGGCCCGCGAAGGGGCTTTTCGTTCACATTATTGGGAAAACCTCCACGACATCATCCAGCCGCTCCAAAATATCACATGGCTTCTTGTTTATCCTTTTGGGTTGCAATACGGGCTTCTAAAAACCCTCAGAATCAAGAATCTCTTCAATAAAAACCGTGCCCGCAAGGAATTTTTCTTTTTTATACAGGAATTCATGTCCTTCAAGATTGCCTTTCATGCTTTGTACAAATGGTTCAAATACAGAAAAATTTTCCGGAAGTATACAAATGCACTTGATAAGTTCAGCGAGCTTTCATGCAGCCTATATATGTTTCCATTCCTGAAACATGACTGGCTGCTTTCGTCCCGTGGCTGGGAGCTGCTGGACGCGATAACATGGTCCGGAACTTTCCATGATTTTCTTGCAAAATATGAACACGCGCGAATGTCGGTTTTTCTCTGGGAGAGACAGCCCTGGGAACTGGCTTATATTTCCGCCTGGAAAAAGCGTTTTAACAGTCCGATTTATGGATTTCAGCATAGCACTATGAGAATTCTCGACACGAGAATGCTTGAAGATCCGCGCGCATTTGATTCAAATGAATCTGTCTTTTTCCCAAAGCCGGACAAATTGCTCGTCAATGGACAGGGCAGCTCCGAAATATTCCTCAAAAGCGGAATGCCATCCTCATTAATGCTGCCCGTGGAAGCATTAAGACATTCCTATCTGAAAGACTTATGCAGATCACGAAAACCACGCGGACCAAATGACAAATTCAGACTGCTGGTTGCCGGAGATTGCATCGAAAGAACATCCGTACAACTTGTCCAGCTTGTTTCAAACGCCATGCGCTCGGCTGATTATCCCGCACACAAGGTCGAACTTGTTTTCAAGCCACATCCTTTCCGATCCCTTGACGCATATATCAAGAAGTTTCTGCCTGGCGTCCAGCACAAAATCATAAATCTTCCCATCACAACATGCTTTAATGCTTGTGATGGCGTGCTTTGCGCCAATTCCACATCAGTAGCGCTTGAAGCCGCTTTTTCTGGTCTTCCGGTAATAATTGCGCTTGATGGATCCGAGCTGAATATGAGTCCCCTTTATGGACAGCACGGGGTGGCTTTTGCCCGAAATGGCTTGGATATAATCCAATGGCTCGAAAATCCCGTCGTTCCCCGGATCCAAGGTGGCTACTTCTTTTTTGACGAAACACTTTCGAGGTGGCGAGATATTCTCCAATAGTTTATGTCTTCTGATCATATGAACGACACGAACACCAGATTCAAGGTTTTGCTGGTTTATCCGAACTTCATGATGGTCAACCTCCTTCCAACCAATATCGGGATTTTGACTGCGGTCTTGCGACGGGAAGGACATGAGGTCGATTTATTTGACACAACATTTTATAGAACCGCAGAAAAAAGCATTGACGAAGTCAGAGTCGACAATCTCCAGCTAAGAAAATTCAATCTTGGCGCGGTTGGCATTCAATACAAGAACAAACCGGTTGTTGAGGCCTTTCTCGAAAAGATCCGCAATTTCAAACCAGATCTTATTGGCATGACCTGTGTTGAAGACACCTGGCCACAAGCCAAAATGCTTCTCGCCGCCCTTCCTGCCGGATCGAGACCAAGGGTTTTGCTCGGCGGGATATTTCCAACTTTTTCCCCCGAAAGAGCGCTGGCAGAGGATTTTGTAGATTATATCTGTCTTGGAGAAGGTGAAGAAGCCTTGGTTGATACCTGCGTAGCACTCAAAAAGGGGGATGAACCACGTAACATTCAAAATATCTGGACCAAGGAAAATGGAAAAATCGCAAGACAACCCATGCGCCCGCCACTACCCCTTGATGAAATCCCGTTCGGGGATTTCTCGCTTTTTGAAAAAGAGCGCTTTTTCAGACCCATGCAGGGAAAAATCTACAAAATGCTGCCGGTTGAGACAGACCGGGGATGCCCGTATTCATGTAATTTCTGCAATGCTCCCGCAATCCGCGAACTATACAAAAGTTCTGACTCAAAATATTTCAGAAGAAGAAGCCTGAACAACATCAGGGAACAGATTCTTTATTATCAAAAAAACTACGGGCTCGAATACAGCTATTTCAACGCCGAGACTTTTCTTGCCATCTCCCCCAAGGAGTTTATGGCATTTTCGGAAATGTATTCTGAGTTCTCCCATCCCTTTTGGTGTCAAACCCGGGTTGAGACAATAGATCTTGAAAAGCTAAAAACACTTGAAAAGCTAAACTGTAACCGCATTTCGATCGGAATTGAGCACGGTAATGAAGACTTCAGAACAAAAATAATCGGAAAGACTTTTAAAAACACACAGCTGTTTGATGCTTTCAGAAATATTTCACAAACTTCCATTCCAATAACGGTCAACAACATCATCGGCTTCCCGGATGAAACAAGATCGCTTGCTTTTGACACCATTGAGATCAACAGACAGATCAGCGCCGACAGCATCAATGCGTTCTATTTCGTACCTTACAAAGGCACCAGATTTTACGACATGTGCCTAGAAAAAGGTTATATTGCTGCGGATACGCAGACAAAATCACTTGCAGAAGGCTCCTGCCTTGACATGCCCGGTTTTTCCTCAGATGAGATTAAAGGACTTGTCCGGACCTTCAGCCTTTATGTCAGGTTTCCAAAATCAAAATGGCCGCTGGTTAAAAGGGCCGAATCCTTTGACAAGGAAGGCAATGAGATCTTCCTGCGATTATCCGAAGAGTTCAGGGAAAAATATTTTAACGCCTGATTCACTGCTTCAAAGGTGCTGGGGAGATAGACATATATACCAGCGCCATAATCAAGGGGCCGTAACCAAATGCAGGATACAAGAAAATATTTTCAAACGCGCTGGCAACTCCTGCGGACGCGAGCAGCGGAAAAATGAAGATGTTTTTGTAAAATCTCCTGACAAATACTCCAACAACAGCCAGAAACATGATCAATCCCACAATTCCGTGCTCGGCAAATATGCGCAGGTATTCGTTCTGCGTCTGTATGGTCTGGTTTGGCGAAAGCGGTCCGGAAGGACTGGTCACGCTGCACTCGCGCAATATCCTGGAAGCACTGCCAGCCCCCAGCCCGAGCAGATGATTGTCTTTTGTCTTCTTTAAAAACAGGCTTATGGTCTTGAGCCTGTTGTTTGTTGAAATTATATATCTGTCAAAATCCACCAGCACCGGATTGCCGGTCAAGGGACTTGGCTGGTTTGAAGTGAATTTTTTGGCAAAAATAACATCATCAAGAACTTCGGAGGCCGAAGACTTCACATATCCGGCATCAGCAGGTACCGAGCCCCAGTTTTTTGCCGCATACTTGCCAGTAGTAAAAACAAGAACGCAAATAAAAACCGAAACAACAGAAAATGCAAATTTTACCCTGCTGACCTTCCATAAAAACACCGACAGTACCGCAAAATATACCATCACGGATAGAAGAGCCGTGCGATTCACGTTCAGGACTATCGATCCGAGCCCAAGCGCAGAAGCCAGCAGCCCCAGCCATTTCAGCCTGGAATCAGAAACTATAAACATCCTCGTACCGATGGCAATGATTATCCAACCGCAAAGCGAAAGCGCCGTCCCCTCGCCCACCCAGCCCACGTAGCGACTCTTGTAATATGCCTCCTGAAAAGCATCTTTGTGGGCCAGAAGCATCGGAAAAAAGAGTGCCGCGGCATAGGAAAGCAGAAAAACCGGAAAATAATATCTTGAAAACAATGCAAATTCATCCTTGATTGCATTTACTCTGTAGAACATAAGCAGCAAAAAACAGAGAAGCACGCTGTTTTCGATCGAAATCATCGAGGGCGTATCGAAAATGCGGCAATTTAAAACCGCAAGAAAGGAGAACAATACTATTAACAGCTCGGAAGCCGACGCGCGCTGCTTTTTATAGGTCCGCAGCAGCAAATACCCCGCTGACACGGATAAAGCCAAAATCCATATAAAATTGAATATCCCGGAGGTTGTGATGTTTGCCAGGGGTCCGACGCTGAATCCGACATGCACCCGCTGCCCCCGAAAGGGGGCATCATGCCATGGGCCATATGCCACGAACAAAAGAAAAACGATATTGACCAGATATCGCATAAAAACAAGCAACCTTGATTTTATGAGCGCGACATCCACTTTCATGCCGGCAACAAACATGGACGTCAGAAGAAGCGGACCATATCCGAACGACGGAAACACGATTATGTTTTCGCTAAGCATCATCACGGAAGCGGCAAAAACGGTTGGAAGCATGCCGCCAAGACCGCCCTTGAAGAGGGCCAGCAGCAGCATGGCCAAAAATACCGAAAAACCCACGAAACCATGCTCCACAAATATCCGCAGATAATCATTCTGCGTCTGATTGGTTTGATGCGGCCTTATGCTTTTTATTTCAGGCGGAAGTCTCCCGGTTCTTAATATCCGGGGCGCCGCCCCCGACCCCATGCCAAACGCATAATTGCCCGCCATCCTGCCGACAAGATATTTTATGATTTCCAGACGCCCGTTGCTTGAAATGATCCTGGACTCGATAAAATTATAAATATCAGTTTCAGGCCGGGCTGCGTTTTCCGTTTTTTCCGCGGGCTGCGCGCGGATATCTTTCTGAACCGGCAGAGCCTGCTGAATACCATTACCGGCCGCCGGTGCGGCGGCAAAAAACTTGAATCTGCTTTTTGAAGCAAAATTACCGGAAAAAAAGTTCACCGAACAAACAATGAACATGCAGAGAAAAACGACCGCCTTCTTATATTTCTTAATAAGAAGAAAATAACCCGACAACGCAAGGAAAAATACGATAACACCCAGCAACGAAGTCCGGTGAATATTCAGGTTGATACTGACAAGTCCCGCAATAATTCCGAAAACGGACAATATGGTCTCACGCCGCAAATCAAAGCGATCAATCCTGTAAGAACCGAGAATCAGCAAAGCCACTCCGCAGATCGAAAGCGCGGTGCCTTCGCCGACCCACCCGGTATATCTGACCACCCCCTCGAAATCGCTAAAAGAAGCCATGCCGCCGGGCGAAATAAAAAATGGAAGAATAAAAGCCAATAAATATGATCCCAGAAAAAAATAATATACGTTTTTGGAGAAAAAGCTGAAATCAGCCGCAAGCTCCCGGCGCCTTGCCGCGCACAAAAGCAGGATGGACAGGAAAAAAGCATTTTCAACCGCAATAACCGATGGTGAATCCAACTGTCTGACATTAACAACCGTCATTATGAAATAAGCCAGAACCGCATAGTCAAACGGCTGTGGTTTGATTTTTCCAAACGCTTTTATCAAGGGTTTGAAAACGGCAGCGGAAACAAGCAAGATCCAAAACGCGTTGAATAACCCGGAATACGTTATATTCTCAAGCGGGCCGATATTGAATCCGATCGAAACCCTGCGACCGCCGAAAATTGCGTCATGCCACGGCGCATACATTACAAATAAAATGCAAATTATATTCCTGGCCCGATACAACATACGTTCTTTGACTTTTATGGCAAATTTTGTGAGACATGACAAGAAGTCATCAATATGAAAACGCTGGCTCGTATCATAACAAAACATGCCCTGCTAGTGACTGTCGTAGGCATAGTTACGTCTGTAGTGGGCGGTTATTACTCCGTCCTGCTCTACAAAAACCTCCGCACCGACCTTGAAGAGCTGCTGCCCACCACGGCGCGTGCCGTGATCGACATGGACGAGGTTACAAAGCGCCTTGATTCAATCGACAACCTCGCCATCCTGATCATGACGAAAAACGCCGAAGCCGGCCGCCGCTTTTCGGATGACCTGGCGCGCGAACTGCAAAAGGCCCCGCGTGACGTGATTGCCAGCGTCGAATACCGCATCAACAAGGAACTACAGTTTTTCAAGGACCGGCGCACTCTTTACATAGAGCTTGGCGACCTGATCCGCATCCGCAACTACATCCGCGACCGCATCGAATACGAGCGCATGATACACAACCCGCTCAATATCTTCAGCGGACAGAGCATCCCGGAACCCGCGCTCGACTTCAAGGCCCTCCTCAAAAAATATGAAGGAAAAGTATCCGCATATTCAAGATTCCCTGACGGCTATTACGCCACTCCCGACGGCACCAAGCGCGTGGTGATCGCAAACCTTCCGGGCAAAACATCGGGCATCAAGCAGGTTACCGTGCTCAAGGATTTTGCCGCCGCTGCCGTCCAGCGACTTGATCCAGGGTCGTACAGCCCGGACATGGCAATACACTATGCGGGCGGAGTGCAGAACGTCATCGAAGAGCAGTCGGCATTTGTAAAGGACCTCGAAGTATCGACAATCATCGTAATCGTTATCGTATCCCTTGGAATGATTGTTTTTTTCAGGTCGGTTTTTTCAACAATCGCGCTCGTGCTCAGCCTCTTCATGGGTACTCTCTGGACTTTTGGAATTGCCTATTTTGCAATCGGATATCTCAATGCCAATACGGCATTCCTCGGCGCCATCATCATCGGCAACGGAATCAATTTCGGAATCATAATGCTTGCGCGATTTTTGGAAGAAAAACGCAACAACCATCCGGGCAATGAAGCAATCGGCATATCCATATCTTCGACTGCCACCTCCACATGGATTGCGGCGATTGCAGCAGGATTGTCTTATGGCTCCTTGATGCTGACCGGGTTCAGGGGCTTCAACCAGTTCGGCTTCATTGGACTCACCGGCATGGTCCTTTGCTGGATCAGTGCTTTCACAACACTTCCCGCGCTTCTGGTCCTTTTTGACCGCTGGGGGCTGATAAAAGCAACTGCCGCCAACAAACCGCGGGCCGTAGTAGCCGAAGCCGCTGCAAAATTCATCAGCCGCCATGCAACCGCCATCTGGATTATTTCCTTTGCCGTAACCGTCATCGCTCTTTTTTCGTTCAACCGCTATACCACCGGCATTCTGGAAACGAATCTTACGAATCTCCGAAGCAAAAAAAGCATTGAAAGCGGATCGGTATATTACTCGCAGTACGTTGACGAGATATTCCAGCGCTATCTTTCGCCACTGGCGCTTTTGCCGCGCTCGCGCGGGGAGGCCCGCCAGATTGCCGCGCGCCTCAAGGAGCTGAAAGAAAAACAGGGCCCCCGAAGCCCGATAACATCCGTACAAACCATCGACGATTTCGTGCCTGAGCAGCAACTCCAGAAAATCGCGATCATGAGGGAGATCATCGAACTTCTCCCGGAACGGTTTCTTGTCAAACTTTCCCCCCAGGACCGCAAGCTCGTGGGCGAATTTTTGAATGAGAAAACAATGCGTCCGTTCGGAGAACGCGAACTGCCGCAGCTCATCCTCGGCAAATTCACCGAAAAAGACGGCAGCATCGGCAAGCTTGTACTTGTCGAACCGCCACTGGAGAGCACCTACTGGCCCGGCAAGCAGCTGTTCAGGTTCATCAACCAGGTGCGAAGAACCGCCGATAATGTCGCCCCGGGCACCCCGGTTGCAGGTTCGCTTCCGGTGGCGTCCGACATTCTCAGTTCGGTCATGCGTGACGGCCCGTTCGCCACTTTTCTGGCTTTTTGTGCGGTAATTATTCTTGTGTTCCTGCTCTTCAGAAACATCCGCACGTCAATGCTCGTGCTGTTTTCCCTTCTGGTGGGCATCACCTGGTTTGCCGGCGCAATCTTCACGTTCGGTCTCAAGATCAACTTCATGAATTTCATCGCGCTGCCGATCACTTTCGGGATCGGCATTGACTACGGCGTAAACATCTTCCAGCGCTACCGGCTCGAAGGCAGCCAAAGCATACTCAAGGTCATCCGTGACACCGGCGGCGCCGTGGCGCTTTGCAGTTTCACGACGATAGTCGGCTATGGGTCGCTCTTGATTGCCGAAAACAAGGCCTTCGTGAGCTTCGGGCTTCTTGCGGTGCTTGGCGAGCTGACCTGCGTGACAGCCGCTATTTTTTCGCTGCCGGCATATCTGATCGTAAGAGACAGGAAAAAAAATGCGGCATAACCACGGAAGACTTGCCATCCTTCTCCTCTTCTGGCTGTCAACGGCACTCGCCGAACCGGTGACCTTGTTCACTCCAGAGGGCCACCCGGTGGCCGACTACGACGAAATCGTCAAGAAGCTCGGCAATAAAAGCGAGGTGCGGTTTGGTGACGGTACTGTTGTTAAAATCACCGGCGACCGGCTGGGCAAGGGCAACATGGCGTATATTTTTAAAATCAAATACAACGGCGCACCGGCGGCGCTCAGGATCGCGCAAAAAGGCCGCGGTGATCCGATGCTTTTTCTCAACCACACGATCAAGGGCTATGACGAGCTGCTTCAAGAAAAAATCCGTGTCCCCGGAAGAATTGCATTCAAAGCCAACCAGTATGTGATCCAGGAATTTATTCCGGTCAAAAATCGGATGACGCTTGATTCATACAATGTCACCCGCCCCAGGATGGGTGCGGCAAAACGCAAGATCATGGATGCGGCGCTGCTTCAATTTGTCAAACAGATGAGTATATTCCGCGAGATCGGCGATATCGCGGCCAACCAGGTAGCCTGGACCGGCAAGGAATGGGTGTTGCTGGACTGGACACTGCATACCAGATGGGATTTTTATGGCCGGTTGCCGGACCAGCTACGTGACGTGATGTGGATGAACAGCACCACCTATAAGATCGCGCCCTTTTTAGTGCCCCCGACCTCCGAAAACATGCTTGCGCTTGAGCGCCTGATTTCACGCGCCGGCTCCAATGATATGATTTCCGAAGGATTTGAAGTAATCAACTCCTTGCTCCAAAAACACGGGAAGAAGGTGATCATTCCCGCAAGCACGCTCGATCTTGTCATCGACCATATCGGACACCCCGGCAACGTGATTGACCTCCGCTTTGCGGGAAAACGCGCCATCTGCCTTATGGCTAAATACAAACCGGAACTTTTTACTGCGGACATTACAAATAAAATCCTCTCTTCGCTTTCAAGAATCGACAAGTCCGGCTCATTTTATGTCCGCAAGGATATCGCCCTGCATCTTGCCCTGTCCCTTCCCGACCATCAGGCACAACGCAAGGCTGTCGAACTCGCAATACTGCAGGTAATTGACTCGGATCCGTTGCTTGCAAAAGAAATGAGCTGGCGCATACGCGTGTTCAATTTCAAATGCAGCGGTGAACTGACAGGGATATTGTCAAATCTGCAACAACAGTGATATCCCCGAAGCAGAGGGCGTTTCCATGACCACCAAAAGACTTGTCGAACGGTTTGTTAAATATGTAAAAATCCCGTCCGCCTCCAAAGAGGGCGTCGAAGACCGGTTTCCTTCAACTCCCGAACAGCTTGAGCTGGCCCGCATCCTCGTCAAGGACCTGCTTGAAATGGGCCTCAGCGATGCCACGGTCGATGAGCACGGTTACGTATTTGCCACACTTCCAGGCACAAATCCCAAGGCGCCCGTAATCGGCTTCATTGCCCATATGGACACAAGCCCGGCCTCTCCGGGCGAAAACGTAAAACCCGTATTTCATGAAAATTACCAGGGCGGGGACATTGTCCTTCCTGCGGGAACCAATCCGGTCCTTCACGAAAAGGACAATCCGGAACTCAAAAATTATACCGGCGACACGGTCATAACAACCGACGGCACCACTCTTCTCGGCGCCGATGACAAAGCGGGCATCGCGGAGATCCTTGAGGCGGCCCAGCGCCTGAAAGACGACGGGCGCCCCAGGCCCGACATAAGAATCGGGTTTACGCCGGATGAAGAAGTCGGAAACGGCACGGCCCACTTTGACATCAAAAAATTCGGCGTAAAATACGCCTATACGCTTGACGGCTCTTCCGCCGCCGAGGTCGAAGACGAGACGTTTTGTGCCGATTCGGCCACGGTCACGATCACCGGCGCCGACGTTCATCCCGGTTATGCTAAAGGTAAAATGATCAATGCGGTAAGGATTGCCGCAAGATTCATTGAGCTTCTGCCGCCCGGCCTCTGTCCGGAATACACCGAGGGGCGCGAAGGTTATCTACATCCCATGTCGTTCACAGGCGACGTGACAAAAACATCCATCAACTTCATCGTCCGGGACTTTGCACTGGATGGGCTCAAGGAGAAGGAAAAATTCCTCTCCGACTCGGCTCTGTTTTTGATGCGCGAATATCCGGGATCAAAAATCGAGGTGCAGCTCAAGGAATCCTACCGCAACATGAAATATGATCTCGACAAGGATCCGGTGGTGGTTGAGATGGCGATGAAAGCGGTCAAAAATCTTGGCCTGACCCCGAAATTAACTTCAATCCGCGGCGGGACGGACGGCTCGCGGCTTTCGGCAATGGGGCTGCTCACGCCCAACATCGGCGGCGGCGGAAAGAACTTCCATTCACTCAAAGAATGGATCGCGGTCGGCGAAATGGAAAAATGCACCAAGCTCATCATGGAGCTTGCGTGGCTGTGGGGCAAAAAAGCCTGAGTATTTTCTGGTTGCATAACTCGTTTTTACGCGTAAAATGGAATTATGTATCCACGTTTTTATAAGTCCTTGGATAAAGGCAGCTTTTTCTTGCTGGGTCCAAGGTCTACAGGCAAAACAACCTGGCTTAAAAACACCTTGAACGATGCTTTTGTGTTGGATCTGCTGCATTCTGATACTGCAAGAAGGCTCCTGGCTTCGCCGTCCCGCCTCAGGGGAATGATCCCGCCGGAATACAAACAAATTGTAATTGATGAAGTGCAGAAAATTCCAGAGTTACTCGATGAAGTCCACCGGTTGATGGAAAAAGACAAACTGGATTTTATATTGACCGGATCAAGCGCCCGCAAACTCAAACGCGGAGGGGCGAATCTTCTCGCCGGCAGGGCCATCGTGCGCTCTTTCCATCCTCTTACCTGCTGGGAACTGGGCGCCGACTTCAAATTGGATCATGCCCTCAAATGGGGCATGCTGCCGCGCGTATGGACTCATGACAATCCTTCGGATTTTCTTGCAACCTATGTCCACACTTTTCTGAAAGAAGAAGTCTTTGCCGAAGGCCTGACCAGAAACCTCCATGCTTTTTCCAGATTCCTCGAGATCTGCAGTTTTTCTCAGGCCCAACCGCTCTCCATGGCCAACATCGCAAAGGATGTCGATATTGATCCAAAGGTCGTAGCCGGATACTTCGAACTCCTTGAAGACATGTTGCTTGGCATCCGGCTTCCGGTTTTTTCGCGCAAGGCAAAAAGGAGAATGTCAAAGCACCATAAATTCTTCCTGTTCGACGCGGGTGTTTACAAATCCATCAGGCCAAAGGGTCCGCTTGACCACATCGGGGATATCGACGGCCCCGGACTGGAAACCCTCTTTCTCCAGCACTACCGCGCACTCAGTGAACAAAAAAGATGGGACCAACAACTGTATTTCTGGCGCACGGCAAGCAGCCATGAAGTGGATTTTGTCAGCTATGGCAGCGAGGGACTTTTTGCTTTCGAAATACAGCGCTCACCGGTTGTCAGCAGCAGTAATCTCGATTCCTTGAGATTGTTTTTAGCCGATTACCCCGTGGCAAAAGCATTCATGCTCTACGGAGGGACGGAGCACTTCAGACAGGACAACATAGAATGCATCGGCTTTGAAGAAGGCTTGAAAAAGCTGCCCGAACTGTTTGGCACCAGCCTTAAAACCCGCCGAGCGCCCGCGCGATCTTCTCGGCCGTAAGCGGCATGGACTTGATCCGCACACCAAGCGCGTCATCAAGCGCGTTGGCAATCATGGGCGCCGCCGGGATCATGGTGTGCTCGCCAATACCACGCGCGCCAAACGGCCCGTCAGGCTGCGGCACCTCGACAAGAATCGGAATAACCTCGTCGGGCAGATCATGCGCCGTCGGGATTTTATAATCCGTAAAATTGGGATTAAGCAGCCGGCCCTTTGAATCAAAGCGCATGTCTTCGTACAAAACCGTGGCCAACCCCTGAAGCAAGCCGCCGACCACCTGCCCCTTTGCAAGCGAGGGGTTGATGATCCTGCCTCCATCGACGGCCAGCGCGGCCTTGAGCACCTTTACGCGACCGGTCTTGCGATCCACCTCGATCATGCATGCACCCGCGCCAGTGGTGTAATGCACATTGGGGTGCCCGCCCTGGCTGGTCTCCGGATTGCTTTTTGCCGAGGAAAACTCGGGCATGAACATCCCGCGCCCCACCACGGGACCGCCTCTGAAAGTGCCATCCTCCTGCATGATGCCATTGATGATGAAATCCCTGAGCGGAAGCGAGAACGAAGCGTCCGTCCTGCTCTTTACGCACTCCTTTTCAAGATAAAGCGCGTCGCGATCCAGCCTGAGGCCGCGCTCTACAACATCAAATATCTGCTCGCGCGCATCAAGCGCCGCGCGTCTGACGGCATTGCCGCAACTCCACGTTATATGAGAGGCCACGGTCTGCCATTCGTAGGGATTGCGATCGGTGTCCGGCGTCTCCACGCGGATGCGCTCCGGAGACACGGCAAGAACCTCGGCCGCAATCTGCGCCATGGCCGTCAAAAACCCCTGCCCTATCTCCATTGCCGAAGCAAGAATGTTGATGCTTCCGTCCTCGCTGAATTTCAAAAACACGCTCGAAGAAGCGTTGGGCGGCATCGCCGGCGCCTTCCAGAAAAGCGCGATGCCCCTTCCGACCGCCTTGTCCGGCCCGCTTGGACGGGGCTTTTTGTTCCAGCCGATCGCTTTTGCCGCCTTGTCGATCGACTGCATGAGACCATTGGGGTTCATGTGCGCGCCATAGGCAAGCGTGTCGCCCTCTTTGATGGCGTTCTTTTTGCGGATCGCGATCGGGTCAAGCCCGAGTTTTTTCGCCGCCATGTTCATGTGTGATTCGAGGCCGAATATCATCTCGGAATACCCGAAGCCCCGGTACGGCCCGCCGGGCGGAAGATTTGTATAAACACAGATTGAATCGATCTTGAGATTATCAATCCGGTACGGGCCGGTGGCCGAAAGCCCCACGGCATTGACGACGTTCGCGCCATATTCAACATATGCGCCGGCATCCCATACCAAGGTGTGCTCAAGCGCGGTGATCGTGCCGTCCTTGCGAAATCCCGTGCGGATCTTTGTGATCACGCCCTGCCGCTGATAGGTGTTGTAAAACTCCTGCTCGCGCGTCCAGATCACCTTTACGGGGCTGCCGCGCACCGAGGTGGCAAGCGCGGCGGCAAGAATTTCCATAGTGACGCCGGCCTTTCCGCCAAAGCCGCCGCCGACATAAGGCGTGATCACGCGCACGTCTTTATGTGTAAGACCAAGGGGCGCAAGCGTTTCGGCAAACACATGCCGCTGCGTATGCGGCGACTGCGAGGCCGTCCAAACGGTGAGCCTGCCCGAATGATCATAAAGGCCGACCGCGCCGTGCGTCTCGATCGCGCAATGAGCAAACCGCGGCACCGTATAAGTATCTTCAAGGACAAAATCAGCCGCAGTGAACCCGCGATCCGTGTTGCCCTTCCGGGTTTTGCGATGATGCGCGATGTTGGTGCCGGGTTTTGGAAAAAACCAGGGCACATGGGAATAATCGCCAAGCTCGGGGTGGACGATAACAGGAGGTTCGCTGCCTGCGGCGCCAAGCGGCTCAAGCATGGGCTCAAGCACTTCGTAATCGACTTCCACAAGCTTTGCAGCCCTGAGCGCCGTGCGCTTGTCCCGGGCGATTACGGCGGCAACCTGCTCGCCGACAAATCTTACCGAATCCTGCGCCAGCACCCAGCGGTCTTTCATATAAAGGCCAAAACGATATGGAAAATCACGACCCGTCACAACTTTTACCACACCATCAAGGGCCAGCGCCTTTTTCGGGTCAATCCCCCTGATGCGGGCGTAGGCATGGGGACTTTCGACAATCGCGGCATATAGAAGACCGGGACCAAACTCGATATCATCAATAAACTTCGCCGCCCCTGAGATTTTTTCAATTCCATCCACCCGAAGCGCCGACTTGCCGACGTACTTGAGCTTGTCCATTCTCAGCGCCTCCCTTTTCCGGAGACGGCTTTGACCGCATCGATGATGGGCTCATAACCCGTGCAACGGCAGAGGTTGCCGCCGATGGCCTCCTTGATATCGCCTTCGGACGGCTTTTTATTGCGTCTCAGAAGCTCCGTGGCCGAAACAATCATCCCGGGCGCGCAAAACCCGCACTGGAAGGCATTAAGTTCGTGCATCTTTTTTTGAAGCGGCGTGAGCCCGTCCCGGCAAATCCCTTCAAGCGTCTCGATCTCGCGGCCATCGGCCTCGGGCGCCAGGATCAGGCAGCTTCTGACGGCGCGACCGTCATAGAGGACCGTACACGTCCCGCAATCGCCGCGGTCGCAGCCGCACTTGGGGCTTTTGAGGCCAAGCGTTTCACGCAGGACCTCAAGCAGCGTTTCCATGGGCTGCACTTCAAGTGTACGTTGTTCGCCATTGATTTTTGCCTTGATCGTGATTTTTTTCATAGGAGCCCCACCGCTTTCTTGAGCCCGCGCTCGAGCATTATGCGGCACATGTGCAAGCGGTATTCTTTGGAGGCGCGGATATCGGTAATGGGCGATATTTCCCTGTCAACCCGGCCGGACGCCCCGGAGAGCACCTTGTCCGAAATCTTTTTTCCGGCAAGAAAGGCCTCGATTTTTTTTGCCCTGAGCGGCACGGGGCCCACGGCGCCAAAAGCGATCCGGTATTTTGCGCCGCGCATCGCCGCTATGGCAACGCTGGCCTGCGCAAGGTCCTCGCCGGCATAACGTCCGAGCTTCATGAAACAGGAGCCGCGTATTTTCTTTTCGAACGGAATACTGACGGCAGTGACCAGTTCGCCGGGTTTAAGCGCGGTTTTGCGGGGACCGAGAAACCATCTGCCCACCGGTATCTTGTGTTCACCCCGCCGGCTCCGCACAATCACATCGGCATCAAGGACAAGAAGCACCGGGCCGCTGTCAAGACACGGCACCGCCGAACAGATGTTGCCGACCATGGTGGCGCGGTTTCGAAGCCCTGAAGACCCCACCGTGCGGGCGGCCTCCACAACAAGCGGCAACCGTTTTTCAAGCTCTTTTGACTGGATTATCGCCCCAAACGTAACACCCGCACCTATGAGCGCGCGGCCCTTTTCAATTGTTATGCCGTCCAGGCCCGCAATAGCCTTGATGTCCACAACCACATCCGGCTTCTTGCGCCCGTCCTTGAGTTCAACCACCAGATCGGTGCCGCCATTGAGAATCGCGGCCCGGCCCTTGAATTTTTCGAGAAGCTCCAAAGCCTCTTCGAACGTTCCCGGCCTGTGATATTCAAACCCATCCAGTATCGGCATTACAACCCCCGGCTTATTGCGGCAGCATCGCGACGATGCGGCACATGCTGCTCTCCAGTTCCATCCCGCGGAGCGGAAAACACCCGATCCAGGCGCGCTTGTTGCGAAGCTTGTCTATGTCGCCGCCGATGTTCTCGGCGTGTACGATGCGTTTTGGAAAAAGCTTGAGATGCATGACCTGGTAATAAATATCCTGCGGAAACATCTCGTCCCAGCCCTTGCCGTATTTGTCGCGGAGTTTTTTCTCGGCTTCCTGGAAACGGGCCGGGTGCCAATTGCGGATGATCGTATTCATGGGATGATCCGCGCTGCCGCAATCCACGCCGATCCATTTGATCTTCATGTCCATCACCCACTCATGGAAGCCGGGCCCCGGGCCGGGATGCTTCACGAAATATCTCACTTCGTCGGAGCCTTCCTGGTCCCACGCATACTTGTGATAGCCGGTGTTGATGATGAGAATATCGCCCTTTTTTATTTCTGCCTTTTTTGTCAGCATGTCCGGCGAATAAAGATCGTAGTCGCCGACCTCGTCCGAGATATCCACCACAACACCCGGGCCAACCCACTCTTCCATCGGCACCTGGCCTATCGACCGGCCGCTGGCGTGAAAATGAATCTCGCCGTCCATGTGGGTACCCACATGATTGCTCGTGGTGATGATCTGGCCGTTTGCGCCCTGCCCCATGTGGGCCCCGGCAATGCGCTTGAAGTACTGGATCTGAAGAGGCACATAGCTTGGCCAGGGCGGCGTATGAATGCTGAGCGGCTGCGTGAGATCATACATTTTTGCGCTGGCCATGAGATCGATAAATTGTTTCGAGTCCATTTTTTCTCCTTGTTGGATTATTTGTTCCCGGCAAGCCGCGCGGCAAGCCCCTCTACGGCTTTTCTGAACGGCTCTTCCGGGGCGCTGAGCACCCCGGCCCCCACCTGACCCACTCCCGGCTTCTTGTGCGCGACACCGGTGTCAATAAAAGGCATGACCCCTTTTTGAACAACCTTGACCGCATCAATGCCGGTAGGCGTCCCCCTGAAATCCAGGCCCGGGATCTGATAGGCCGGGCTCTCCGAAGCGGTTATTTCATACATTTGCATTGTATATGAAATTGCATCCTCGGCGCGGCCGCCCACGAATTTTACGATGGCGGGCGAAGCCGCGATGGCAAAACCGCCAAGGCCGCCGGTCTCCGTGATTGCGCTGTCACCGATATCCGGATTGGCATCCTCCCTGGTGAAACCCGCAAAAAAGAGCGCATCCGGCACCGGCGCCTCTCCGGTAAACCACTCGCCGCCCGTGCCCGAAAGCTTGATGCCGAAATCGGTGCCGTTGCGGGCCATGACGGTAACGACGCTGCTCGACTCGATTCCCGATGCCGGATCAAGCACGGCCTTTGAAGCCGCCATCGAAAGATTGAGAAAAAAGTGATCATTGCCGTTTATGAAATCCAGCACGCGCACGGCGGTACCGGTATCGGGCGCGGTGCGCACGATATGGGGGGCGATGGCGCGGTAGAACAGCGAGGTTGCGGCGCGGTTGCGGTTATGGACCTCATCGCCCATGTGCAGCGCCTGGGCAATCAGGGCCTTGAGATCAAGCGGGCCCGTGCTGACCAGAGCGTTTTTTAAAACCGGATACAGCGTCTTTTCCATCCACCTGAGGTGCTCGATGACCTCCGGTGCGTATGCCCCGTAGCGCAGCACCTTGCCAAGGCCTTCGTTCTGAGTGCAAAAACTCAAGTTGCCATGCGTCTCATTGCGGACAATGAAAACCGGCATGGACGCGGATATTATTCCGGCCATCGGACCCACCGCCTGATGCTCGTGACATGGCTCGAATCTGATTTTTCCGGATGCGGCAAGCGATCCGGCATCTTCGGGCGTTTTTGCAAACCCCTCGTAGACAAGCGCACCCATCACGGCCCCGCGCATCGGGCCGCACATGCGTTCCCATGACACCGGGGGCCCTGCATGAAGAATGAGGTTCTTTTGCATCCCGGGCACCACATCAATGGCGCTTCCCATTCCGACCAGCTTCGGACTGCCTCCGTTGATTATAGCGGCCGCCTTGAGGTTTGCCTCTTCAATGCGGACGCGTGAACCGGCCAGGATTTTGGCGGCATCAGCCGTGATGCCGACCGGCGGTTTCCACTCGACATGGATGCTCTCGGCTCCTGATACATCAAGTGTCTCCTTGAAACTCCTCAGGCCGATATTCACGATTTTTAGTTTTTCTGAAAACAACCCCTTATTGGACATTTTCAATAGTCCTTATCAATTCTATCGCCAGTGAACAAGCATGGGCATTTGATTCCGTAACAACGGCTCCGGCGGCCCTTAGTTCCATTATTGTCCTTGCGCGCCCCTGCGGGTCGGCATCCGTACCGGTCACCGCGCAGATCACCGGCACGCTGCGACAGGCCTCTCTGATGACCGGCGCGATCTCGGACGAGGGATCGGGATGCGATCCGTATCCAAGAACCACATCAAGAAGCAAAAGCGCGGTCTCCGGCGATGCGGCTTCTTCGATGATCTTGCGGTTGCGCAAAGTATAATCAATCATCGGATGCGGACGACCCACGGTAAACTCATCCTCACCAAGATCAATCACCGTGTGCTCACGGCTCTTCCAGGAATCTTCAAGTTTATTGAAAGGCTCAAGCGCAATATTTGCATGAACGCTGCCCGGAGCAAAAACATCAGCGGCATCACGCATCATGACAAGCGCCTCGGAAGCAAATGTGCCGCCGCTGTAAAGAGCCCGTAAAAAGCGCCTGTTTTTCTTCCCATCAAGCGCCAGGGCAAGTTTCTTGACAAGATCCTTGTCGGTTTTCATTCGCGCCACAAGTGCGGCATTTGGAGCCGCGGCATTCGTGCCGGAGGCAATTGCCGCTGCGGCATGGGCAGCCTCTTCGAGGGTGCGCGCGGCAAAAACGCCCGGCATCACCTCTTTTGACCCCAGAAAAACCGAAACAACCGGTTTTTTTGCTTCCTTCACCGCCAGGGATATTTTTTGGAGGACATCCTTGTGCGGTGGTTTTGATACCAGAAGAAGTACGCGCGTATCGGGATCAGCCGCCAGCGCCCTTATCCCCCCGACAAACATGATGCCACCCACCTCTTTTTTTACATCCCTACCGCCGGTGCCTATGGCCTGCGAAATCCCCTGTCCGAGGTTGGAGCAGATACATGAGACCTCTTGGAGGCCCGTACCGCTTGCGGCAACAATGCCTATCGGGCCGCGCCGCACGGCATTGGCAAACCCGAGCGGCACGCCGTTGATCAGGGCCGTTCCACAGTCGGGCCCCATCACAAAAAGCCCCTTTGAAGCGGCCTCCTGTTTCAGGACTATCTCTTCTTCAACGGTCACGTTGTCCGAAAAAATCATCACATTCAACCCGCGCTCAAGTGCGCTGCGCGCCTCGGCGCCGGCATAGCGCCCGGCAACCGAAATCAGCGCAAGATTTGCATCCGGCATCACCTTGAGCGCCCCGTCAAGACTGCGCACGGAACTGCGCGCCGAACCCGAACCCGGCTTTGCCGGAGAATCCTTCAAATGCTTTTCAATATCCCTGATCACGGCGTCGGCAACTGCCGCGCTTTCGGCCTTGATGCTCACAACCAGATCCGCATCAGATGCGCCCTCAAGTACGGGCAGCATCATGCCTGATGACTGTAAAATGGATTTATTCTCCCGCGTGCCCATTACCAGCGCGGCATCAAGCACGCCAGGCATGGCACAAACCCGCTTGGCCGCCGCCATCAGAGACACCGAATCGCTATAAGCCCCTTTTTTCACGCTTCCCTTGATTATCATCAGCTAACAATTATATTACGCACTGATGCCAGGCAACTTCTCTTTTGTAATAGACGGCCAGCTTGCCGGGTCCGCCCTGCCGGGCGGCCGCGACACGCTCGAAAACGATCTGCGTTTTTTCAGGGAGCACGGCATCACGGCAATAGTATCGGTCATCAACGCGCCACTGGAGCCTTCGGTCATTGCCGCAAGCGGCATGCGCTATCTTCACCTTGACGTTCCCGACTTCACCCCCCCGTCCACAAAACAACTCAAGCGCGCAGTGGTGTTCATCGACGACGTCATCGCACAAGGCGGCGCCGTGGTTGTTCACTGCATGATGGGTATCGGCCGGACCGGCACCACGCTTGCCGCCTATCTTGTGTCAAAGGGCGCAACGCCGGAGCAAGCTGTCACAACGGTGCGGGCGCGCAGGCCTGGATCGATTGAAACCATGTCGCAGTACAAGGCGATTGAGCGGTTTGCGGAGTATTGCTCCAGCCATGAACATGATGAACTGATCACGAAATAGCGACAATCACCACGCTTATCCCGATCTGACTCACCGGTCATGCGCCAGTCCCGCCCAAAGCCCGGAGCAGTAATCCGCGCCGGATGTCGCGCCATGACCGAGCACCAAGGCAAGCTCCTGCTCAAACCCGCCGCCGCGACAAATCGCCCCGAGCAGCGCCTTTTCGTGCCCGTTCACGCGCGCCTCGCAGGCAAAACCGAGCAATGTCCGTGCAAGCGGCTCGCGCCCCGTCATTGCAACACGTACTGCCGCCGAGGCCGCACCAAACGCACCCTCCGGCCCGGATGCGACATGGAGCCCCGCCAGGAATCCGCACAAAAAATCATCCCCGGACGGCGTGAGCCCGATTCCAAGACCACCCAAAAGCCGTACGCCGCATTCAAAAGCTCCTTCGCGTAAAAACTCCACCCCGGCGCGCAACTCCTGCGCATAAGCGCCAAAAAATCCGCCCTTTTCTTCGCGCCCCTGTAAAATTGCCCAAACGCTTTCGCCAGACGCATCCCGATCCAGCAAACGGCCAAGCGCAGACGCCGCCGCCCCCCCCTCCGCGCATGTCATGCCATCAAGGCGCGAATCATAAACCCCGGCGCCGGGAAACGAAGCACCGCTGATCTCAAGAGCGCGCAGCGCACCCCCTTCCTGCACAAACAAATCAAACTCCGCAGAGGCAAGAACAATGCTTGCCGGGCCCGGCCCGACGCATTCTCGAACCACGGACACAACAACATCACCGGCCAGAAAATTCACGACATCCCTGAAAACCGAGTGAACCGGAAATGTTCCGTGCAGCAGAAGATCGCCGATAATGAGCGCGTTCACACCAGGATCACCCTGGGGATATACCTGCCAAAGCCCTCTGGAAGCTCAAGTGCTCCGCCGTCAACGGCAACCGTGCCCCGCAAAATCACCGTGCGGCATCTCCCGCGCACCCGCAGATCTTCGTAAACAGAATAATCACAGTTCATGTGATGCGACCTGGCGCTGATCCGGTCCACGGCTTCCGGATCGAAGATGACAATATCGCCGTCAGATCCGGGCATGATCGCGCCCTTTTTCGGGTACAATCCGAACACACGGGCCGCGGCAGTGCTGGTAAGCTCCACAAACCGCTCGGGCTTTATCCTTTTTTTCGCGACGCCCTCGGAAAACAGAAGCTGCATCCGGTGCTCGACCCCCGGCACGCCGTTCGGGATACGCGCATAGTCGCCAAGTCCCCACTCTTTTTGCTTCATCGTGAACGGGCAATGATCAGTCGCAAGAGTGTCGATACGGCCGTCTTCAATGCCGCGCCAGAGTGCGGCGCGGTCTGCGGCACCCCTTAGCGGCGGCGAGCATACATATTTTGCGCCCTCAAAGCCCGGGACTTCGTAGAGCGCCCTGTCCAGAAGAAGGTACTGCGGACAAGTCTCGGCAAAAACGGAAGGCAGACGCTTGCGCCTCGCATGAGCCTTTCTTGCGCCCGCAAGACGCCTGAGGGCCTCACCGCTTGTGATATGCACCACGTAAAGGGCGCATCCGGTATGAAGCGCCATATCCACAAGCCGGGTGGTGGCTTCTATCTCGGCCTCCACGGGATGGGCCTCGGGATGGTATTTCACCTCATGTTTGCCGTGTGAGCGGTGTTTTGCCGTCACGCGCTCGATCATATCGCCGTTTTCGGCGTGGGCGAGCACTATTGCATGGAGCTTTGCGACGTCCTCCATGATGGCAAGAATATCGGCGTCACCGATCCGCAGGGCTTCGTAGGCGGTAAAAATCTTGAACGAACTCACTCCGTGCCGTTCAACACATTCACGGATCTCACGGCGTGTCCTGTCGTTGTAATCGGTGATCGATACATGAAACGCAAAATCACAAAACGAATTGCCGTTGGCACGCGACATCCACTCGCCAAGGGCGTGCGACAGCGTGCCCCCGCGCTCCTGGTTGGCAAAATCGATAATGGTAGTGGTACCGCCGAACAGGGCCGCCCGCGAGCCGGTTGAAAAGGTATCGCTCGAATGCCCGCCTCTGACCGGAAGCTCCATGTGGACGTGCGGATCAATGCCACCGGGGAACAGAAAGCAGCCCGAGGCATCAATTGTTCTGCCTGCCGGACGGGTGATTGATTTTTTTATTTCTTTTATCCGGCCCTCATCAATATAAACATCGGCCCTGCGTTTCTTGTCCGCGTTTACGACAACACCGTTTTTGATGAGCAATGAGGTGTTCACTCTATTGAATGCCCCCTTACAACTACTATAAACAATAAAGGACTCGGAGGAAATTAGCCTCCGAGTCCTTTATCGCCACGGGAACCTCTAAGAGTGTGTGGGGGGGAAGTCGGACCCCGTGGATGAACGGCTTTATACACTTATCATTGCAATATATTCAACTAAAAAAACCAGGTCCAACCATTAACAATATAAAACCTTTTATAACAAGGCGTTACACATCAACCGGCGCGCCCTGTCCTATGGCTTTTTTAAGCGGCTTCAAGACCGCGAGCATTCCAAATCCTGCAACAAAAGCCACAAGCGAAAGCAGCAAAAAGAATCCGCCCTTTGACATCTTTTCCCAATAAGTGCCAAGAAACCCGCAAAGGTAATTGCCCACAAAACTGGACAGAAACCACATGCCCATCAGCATCGATACCATGCGCACCGGAGCGAGCTTGGTAACCAGCGAGAGCCCGACCGGCGAAAGATAAAGCTCGCCGATTGTAAGCATGAACGTGCAGGCCACGAGCCAGATGAGACTGGCCTTGCCACCCGACGAATATGCGCCTGCTGCAGGGATCATGATCAAAAATGAAATGCCGACCAGGAAACACCCCGTAGCCATCTTTGCAACGCTTGACGGCTCTTTTCCGCGTTTTGACTGCCACGACCAGAGCCAGGTGATGAACGGCGTGAACAGGAAAATCATCGCCGGGTTGAACGACTGAAGCCACGAGGCGGGCATTTCCCAACCAAGGATCATGCGGTCGGTATTCGTATCGGCCCAGAGCGCCAGCGTGTTGCCCTGCTGTTCGTAAACAGCCCAGAAAAGTATGTTCAACGTGCAAAGTATGATCAAAGCCTTGATCTTGCCCATCTCGACAAGATTGAGCGTATGCTTTTCACCGGTCGTACCGGCGGCCCTCTGGGTCATGATGTTGTCAGGCGCAAGATAGCGCTGACCGTAGATATAAATTGCAAGCCCGACAAGCATGCCGATACCGGCGGACATGAAGCCGTAGCGCCAGCCGTAAAGTTCGCCAAGCGTGCCACAGACCAGCGGCGAAAAGAACGCACCCACGTTGATGCCGACATAGAAAATACTGAAAGCCCGGTCGCGTCTCGGATCACCGGACTTGTAAAGACCACCGACCTGCGTGGAGATGTTGGGTTTGAAGGCGCCATTGCCAAGAATGAGAAGAATCAGCCCCGGATAGAACATCGCGGGACCCGATGCGAGCAAAAACTGCGCGGCAGCCATCAGCACGCCGCCAATGATCACGGTTTTTCGCTGCCCGAGCACGCGATCGGCCAGAATACCGCCGAAAAACGGCGTAAAATATACAAAGCCGGTGTAGAGCCCGTAAATCTGCGACGCCTTGTCCTGCGCGAACATGAGCTGCTTCATCATGTAATAAATCAAAATGGCGCGCATGCCGTAGTACGAGAAGCGCTCCCACATTTCCGTAAAAAACAGGAAATAAAGACCCTTTGGATGCCCAGCGTCACCGGCCATTACTGATGTATTTGCTGTGCTCATTGTCTGTGTTCCTCCTGGACAAAGCGCGTATAACATCAGAACAATCAAAGATCACAACGCTATAACGCGGCGCCCTGCATTTATCGGGATATGCAATACATATTGGAATGTCATTGAATTGACTACGGCTAAATCATGAGCTTACTCATTCCGATCAATATTACAGATGTTTGCAGGAACCGTAATAAACGCCAAGACAGCTGTCGTGTCCCTTGTGCTTTTGTGCGCCCTTGGCGACCCCGCCCGCACCGACGAAATATACCGCCCGACATCCATCAATGAAATAGCAGAAGAGGTTCCGGCAAAGGAAAAATTCGTGCGCGTCAAGGGGGCCAGCGTTGCCTGGGCGGATCACGCGGCGCTGAGGCGGGATTTTCAGCAATTAAGAACAAGGACAAACACCGAGATCGAACGCTGGGTGCTCGACAATTTTGCATATATCAGCGAGGGACAGCTCAAGTTGAACGGAATCCGCAACACCCCGATACCCGTCAACAACGCCGATACAAAAATCATGCACCGCCCGCGAATATATGACCGGGCGGCAATCATGGAAGCCGGCAAGCCGGGACAGGGGCTTGTGGACGTCAAAGGCGCCGGACTTGCCGACGGCTCCATGAACCAGAAACAGGCAATCTACGCGTTTAAAAACGTCGCCAACGACATGGATAAATTGAATTCCCTCCGCACGCTTGATCATTCCGACGGGATGATGTCTCTTGGCGAAGCCATTGCCGAAGTTACAAGACAAAACGCCGCTCAAAAACTTTTCGATCTGCATAACGCCGCGCACGGCACACGACTGCAGACAGTTGAATCATATTTTATCATCTCAATACCATCCGGAATCCTCAAAAAAGACAATGAAGCCGTGCCTGCCGCCCTTTACGGGCGCCAGGCGCATATCGGACTGATGCATAATCATGGCCTTGAAATACCACCATCAATATATACCGATATGCGTGGTGGCAAACAAAAAACCGGAACCTCAAGTGCCATTGATTTCGGCGGCGTGGTCATCAACAATAAAAAACTTGCCCACAACTACAATACCCTTCCAGTAGATACGACAATCAACCCACAAACTTCAAAACCATGGATATGGGGCCATGATACGGCAAAAGCATATGTCAGCGGCGATCATGATGCCGTATACCGCCATGTCCGCGAAATGACCGGACCGATACAGCGGGAATGGCAGCAGACCGCCGGATATTCCGGCCTCAAGATATTTGCAAATCCGCTCACTCAAGCCGAAGCCGCGGCGCTTGAAAAATCCACGACGAAATCCCTGATGGAAAAAATGATAACCGGCATGGCAAAAGCGCCGGAAGCCGAAAAAATCAAACTCATCAACGGGCTTTCATATGTCGTCCCGCACGACGAAGAAAAATTATTGAAACTTGCATCGTTTCTAAAAGACAAAAACCATAAAATCCGCCTCGCAGCCATAGAAGCCTTTACCAGTGTCGCCAACATGCAAAAAAAACTTCCGGCGGCAATCCAGCTTGAACTGACCCGCCTCGTCCTGCTTGAAAGCGATCATATGGCTTATTCCGCCGCCGAAGCGCTCGGCTATCTGCAAAGCCATATACCGGAGCTTGAAACCATGCTGGCCAAGGCCCTCCATCATGCAAATGAAAGTGGAAAAACCATACTGGTTCTCGAAACGCTTGGAAACATAAGAGCCTCGCAGCCGGCAATACATTCAAAAATCGCTTCCATGTTCACGCACGCGGACGCGTCAGTACGCATTCACGCGGCAGATGTGGTGTACAAGCTCGCGCCGTCAGACCATGCGGTCAGGCTGTCGCTTGCCGGATTGCTTCGGGACCCGTCAACTACAGTCCGGAGCCATGCCATAAACGCGCTTGCAAAATGTCTTGCCGCACAAACCTCTGCCGAAGACGCCAAATTTCTCCCGTTGCTGATGGAAAATGTCGATTTTTTCAGTGCGGGGATACACGAAAAAACCATTAAAGCGGTTTCGCTCATTGTCAGGCGAACCGGACAGGCTGATTATGCGGTTCAGATCGCCCTCGCAAAAGCGGTCAGCAACAGCGATCCCTTGATCTCGCTCAGCGCCGCAAACGCACTGCTTGCCATCAGACCCGAATACACGGAAGTCCATGATGCCATTTATGCGGCTGGGGCAAGATACATGCCGGAAGAAGTCCATGAGACTTACGAAAAACTGCTTTCAAAATATACGGCAAGTCAGGACCGGTTGAAAACACACGAATCATGCCGGGGAATAATCGGCAACATCCTGTCCCGGATAAAACCGGAGGTTTTCAAATGAAAACCTTTGCAAAGATTCTCATTTCAACCACCCTTCTTGCGCTGTTGGCAGGCACCTCAACCGCTGACGACCTTCTGCGCCCCAAAAACATGAGGGACTTCATTGACTACCCCGCCCGCGACACTTTCGTGCGCGTCAAGGGGGCCAGCGTTGCCTGGGCGGATCACGCGGCGCTGAGGCGGGATTTTCCGCAACTTAGACATCTGACGGACGCACAGATCGGCGAATGGATCATCGAAAATTTTGCAATCATCAGCACCGAGCAGTTGAAACTGAATGGACTCCGCCAAACCGCCATACCGGTTGGTCTCCAGCATAAACCGGGGGCGTTCCGCCCCCATCGCTACGACCGGGCGGCGGTTGTTCCGGCCGGAAGCGGAGAAAATGCCGGTTTTGTGGATATCAAGGGGATTGGTCACCGGCACGATGCCGACAAGGTCAGATGGCAGCTCAAGGATCTTGCCGACGCCCATGGCAACCCTGCCCGCATAGACAAGATCCGCAAGACAGGACACTCAGACGGCCTGATGTCGCTTGGCGAAGCCATTGCCGAAACCACGCGCCAAAAGGCCGTTCAAAAGCTTTTTGACCTGCATAATGCCGCCCGTGGAACGGCACTTCAGAGCGTCGAATCATATTTCATCATTCACCTGCCGTTCAGGATATTAAAGGACAACGGTCAAAGCATACCTGCGGCCCTCTACGGACGGCAGGCGCATATCGGAACGCACAAGGGCGGAATGGATGCCCCGGATTCAATATATACGGACTTTCACGGCGGCAAACAACGAACGACATCCATGAGTGCGATTGATTATGGTGGAGTAATAATCCAAGACAAGCGCCTCATTCACAATTATGAAGTATTACCTGGAGGAAATCCCAATAACCCGCAGTCATCCAAAGCATGGGCATGGGGACATGAAACCGCTGATGCATATGCACGCGGCGAACATGGGGTTGTCTACCGCCATATCTCTGAAATGACCGGCCCCATCGAATCTGAGTGGCGCGGCACGGCCGCTGCCAGAAGTTTGCAGGCCTTTGCGGCGCCCGATCCGAAAGCAACCGCCACACGAACCGACATGATAAAAAACATCCTTGCCGCGCTTGCGAGCGATGACCGCGCAATGGTCCACTCGGCCCTGAATGCTTTTGCCGGCTACAAGAAAACCCCGGTCGAAGCCCTGCCAAGGATAATGGAATTGCTCGGAAGCAGCAATGATGACGCCAGAATACTTGCGGCAAACGCGGCCAAGCATCTTGCCGTAAAGCCGCCGGAGCTTCTGATCCGGCTCCTGGATAATATCCGCTCCGGCGTAAACGACGTATCATATTACGCCGTGAACGCATTTTTAAAATCGGACCTCACGCAAGCCGGAATGATGGAAGAAATCGAAAAAGCATTCTCCAGCCAGCCGCTTGACATCAAAAGACGCATTATCAGGGCAATCAACCTCTCCGGCAAAAATGATGAAAGGATGATAAAATTCCTCAAAGGGCTTGTAAAAAACCAGGACCCGCTCCTGATTCATGATGCAATCAATACGATCGCAAAACTTTCGACTGGCAATCCTTTTCTTCAAACCGACTTTTTATTGATGCTGGCTCACGATGATTACAGCATCAGGGGCGCGGTGCTGAAGGCCATGAAATACAAGAATATGAATATTGACAGCATTGCAAACCGGCTGCTTGCACTGACTTCAGCCAACCATGATGAAACAGTCCGGCTGGCGGCGTACAAAGGGGCCATATACACTTTTGGTGAAGAATTGAAAAATCCGAAATACAAGATCATGCTCGAAAAAGCAGCACTCGATCCATCGGAAGCCATCCGCAGTCTCGCTCAAACGCAGCTGAATAAAATAAAATCCACTTCCTCTCCGGTCACGGCATGTCCGGGCGAAATTGGCGCAGTACTCCGGGCGGACAAACCATAGCCATTGCCATGATTGCGGCATATCCGTGTCACCGGCGCATCCCCGTGTCGCGCATGACACATGTCCCGGGCGCGGGACGGACGCGCAAGTGCGCAAAACATCTCGCCCCGCGGATGGCACCCTTCGTGCTCTTCTAAACGGTTGTACGCCGCAGGCAATGGGGCCCGCGGCAGGACAGCCGGAGGACAAACATATGGACCGGGAGCGCTTGGAAGCTGGAATCGAGGGAATTCGCCACCTCCTCTCACACCTCCACGGTGAAGTAACCACCCTTGAGGAAAGTTATTCACAGGTGCTCCTCGTCCTCCGGAGACTTGAGTCCGCCTGCGACATCGACGACCTGACAAAGCTGCTGCGCAGAAAGGCCTTCTTCGGGAAATGGAACGCCCTGCTGGATGAATGCCGGAAGCTGGGTGAAAGCTGCGGCATGATCCTTGTGGACATAGACCATTTCAAAAAAATCAACGATACGCTCGGACACCCGGCCGGTGACGAGGTGATCAAAAGGGTATCGGGCATACTGAAAAAATTCGAATCGCCGGCCTGCGCCGTCGGACGCTACGGCGGCGAGGAGTTTGCAATGGCCGTGCGCGGAAGCGAAGCCGAAATACTTGGCATTGCCGAACTCGTGCGGAAAACAACGGAGCAGGACTGCGCGGAGTGGAAATGCACGGTGAGTGTCGGCGTCGCAGCAGCAGCCGTGACCGGCTACGACGCCGACAAAACACTCAAATCAGCAGACGAGGCGCTCTACAGCGCCAAAAACGGAGGACGCAACCAGGTGGTATACGCCTGACATGGAATCACTTCGCGCCGCCGCTCGGACGGCGCGCGCGCCAGCCATAAAAACATTCAACCCCAACGCCCGCGACAAGCGCATAAACCGATCCCCATACCACATCAATGATGTAATGATGGTTGAAATACACTGCGGCCATGCACATGATCAGGTAAAAAAGCACGGAAAAAACCCTCAGCGCCCCGAAGCGGAATGCAAAATACACCGCCAGCAATGGGTATGCGACGTGCAGCGACGGGATGGCGCCGAACACATCGGCGGATTTTCCGTACATGCCCGAAAACAAGCTGACACCGAGAAGCTGGTCGAACCTGAGACAGCCGGCCGCACTGGGCACGGCGCTCATGTTTGCGGGACCGAGGCCGTAAATCGAAACATACCAGGGAGGCGCCGCCGGAAACCAGAAATATGTCGAATAGCCGGCGACATTCAGCCAAAAAAACGCCCAGCCCATCCTTGGCGCCAGCCGCGCCATCTCCGCCGCGCTGTATCCAGCCGCCCCCTTGCGTCCGAGCCAGAAGAAAAAATACGCCGCCACCGCCATATACAGCGGATAGAAAAACAGATAGAAAAATCCGAACAGCAGATCCAACGCCGGATGAATCGCGCTGAGTTCACACCATTCGTTGGGCGTAAGCACGCCGCGGGCGGTGGGGATGCCGAATACCGATTTTTCAAGATCATACAGGTCATCAATGTGTATCTGCCCGCGGATCAAGTCGGAGTAGTGCCGCTGACTGTCGTACACGACAAGCGTAAGAATAAACGGCAGCATGAAAACAAGAAGCGGTTCCAGCCTTTTTCCGCCATATGAAAGGACAAGAACCAGCGCCATCATCAACAGATGATCGGTGCCAAGCGCCTTGAGAAGGGATAAAACCACAAGATATGCCGCCACTGCAATGACCGGAAAATATCTTCTGGACCATGAAAGCCCGGACCACCACCGCGACCATTCGCGCATTTTTTGCGGGAAGGCCCGGTTCATTCAAATCTTTCCGCGCCGCAATAAACATTGAACCGCGTGCCGCGTAAAAAACCCACAAGCGTCATGTTGCTCTCCCTGGCCAGCCTGATTGCCAGCGTGGTGGGAGCCGATACTCCGGCAATGATTTCGGCCCCGGTCCGCAGGGCCTTCAAAACCATCTCAAAGGAGACTCTTGAAGAAAGGATTATCAATCCGATGTGCCTGGCGGCGTCTTGCTGCAAAACCGCCTTCCCGACGGCCTTGTCCAGGGCGTTGTGACGCCCGACATCCTCGGCAAAAGAGACAAGTTCGTGCCGGTCATTGAAACACGCAGCCGCATGAGCGGCACCGGTTTTTGGAAACAGCCGCTGCTCCCGCGAAAGCCGCTCCGCGCAGGCCAGAAGGCGGGAAAACGAAGTGCGCATCCGGGAGGGACGGGGCGGCAAATCAATGTTTTCCTTGATTGCCGTCTCGCCGCAAAGTCCACAGCTCGAATAGACAATCCTGCCCGCCCTGCTCCTGGCGGCTGCGGCGCGGGCTTCTGATTCGGGATTCACCAGAATCCTGACGATATTCCGGTCCGGAGAATCATCACATTGCGAAATGGATTGAAGGTCATCCATGGACCGGATGATCCCTTCCGTATAACAATACCCGGCGGCAAGCGCCACGTCGCTGCCCGGATTCCGCATCGTCATATACAGGGGTTTTCCGTTCAACAGCAGCGACAGGGGCTCTTCAACGGCAACCAGGTCTTCTACGGTCTTTTTGCCGTTTCCGTCAAATACAGTTACTTGTTCTTTCAAAAACATATCCGGTCCCCGCCGATTGGTTTCCAAGATAGCTCGAATAATCTTCCCTTGTGTTGATATTCATGTGCCATGAAGAGATGTCCTCTTCAAGAACCTTCACGGTGCATAATGAAAACAGGCAGGATATCTTGTTTTTCCCTTCTGCAAAAAGGCGTTCAATCTGCCGCAAAGCCCGCTTGTGATAAACGGCAAAAAGCGGCTCATAAAACCCCCCGTGTCCGGGAACCACGATGTCATAACCGCCGACGCGGGCATGCCCGAGAAGCTTTTCGACGAAACCGAGATTGACGCAAGGAGTATCAACCGAAAGCACGAAATTATACGGATTGGAGGTGCGGCGCATGGCCGAATAAATGCCCATCAACGGGCCCTGCCCGGGCTTTTCGTCCGGAACAACCGGAAGTCCGAATGGGACAAGACTCTCGATGCGGTTGGAGCTGACAACCACTTCTTCAAACCGGGAACACAAGATATCAACCGCATTGCCGACAAGACTTTGGCCGGAAACAGTCCTTAAAAAAGCCTTGTCCATGCCAATCCGCACCCCGTTGCCCCCGGCAAGTATGATGGCGGACGAGTCTTTGAAATACGGATTCATCAATTGAATTTTTCTACGATCTTTCTGGATACTGCCAATATCCCGATGCCGGTGGGACAATTGCTATCGCAACGCCCGCACGCCATACAAGAAATGTGCCCCCACCTTTGTACGTCAGCAGCGAGCTTGTGGCTCACCCTCCGACGCGACCGCTCGGCTTCATTTCGCGGGTTGTGGCCACTGGCCTCCCGCGTGTAGCCACCGAGAACACAGGTATCCCAGCAGCGCTTGCGGACTCCGCAATCCGCCGTACCGACGTCATAAACATCAAAGCAGGTGCAGGTCGGACAGGAATACACGCAGCTTCCGCACTCAATGCAGCTATCGGCGATTGTTTTCCAGAAGTCGTCCGTCACCTTGCCGTCACAAATGAGTTTTGAAGCATGATCCAGAATGGCTTTTGTTTCATGTCCAAGGACAAGCGACTGGCGTTTCATGGCATCAAACCCGGCCACATCAGCGGTCTGATCCTTGACAAGTCCGGCCAGCGCTTCGCCACGCGCGGTATATGCGCTTACAAAGAATTTTGTGCCGTCAAAAGTGAATTCCAGATCGCAGTTTTTGCCTGCAATGCGCTCAAAACCGCCGTTAACCTTCCCGGATACGACAGCAACAACCGAATTGGCGCGCCTTTGTAAATAAGTCACGTCCTTGAACTGATTGGCATAAAACCTGTCAATGAACTCAAGCGCATCGGCGTCCGCCGCAGAAAGTCCCAGCACCAGCAACGGTTTGCCGGGCCCAAGCACCGGCCGGACGGCACCAGCCTCAAATGAAAACAATGTCTCCTCCGGCGGAAAAAAGGCCGCTGTTGTTTTTCCGGAAAGCTGTCCTGAAAGAAAGTCCACCGGACCTTCGTCAAGCCCGCCAAGCGCCACGGTTCCATCGGTGTAAACCACCGGGGCAAGCACCCTGTATTGCCCGCCGGCTTGCTGCAAGAAATCCTTCAGAGTGTCGGAAGTTAAAACGCGCATGAGTCACCTCCTTGGGGGATCTTCCTTATCCGGGCCGCACAGACCTTGTATTCGGGAATCTTTGCGATCGGATCCAGTGCGTTATTGGTAAGAAGATTGGCCGCCGCCTCTTCAAAATGGAATGTGGTGAATATGACACCGTCCGGAACGATATCAGACACCTTTGCATTCACCCTGATCTCGCCACGGCGGGTCGACACGGAAACGGACTCACCGGTGCGGATTCCCAGGGATTTTGCATCATTCGGACTGATTTCCACATATGCCGAACGTTCATCCCTGTCGAGCAGCTGCGTCCGGCGCGTCATTGTTCCGGTATGAAAATGCACATACAGCCGTCCGGTTGACAGAAGAAAAGGGTATTCCTTGTCCGGCAGCTCTTCACTGGGACGGAAATTTATTGCGGAAAAAGTGGCCTTACCTTTGGTGAATTTGCCGCGGTGAAGAACCGGAGTGCCCTGGTGATCAAGCCCCGGACACGGCCATTGAATGCCGGTTTTTTCAATGCGGTCATAGGAAATTCCGGCATAGCTTGGCGTCAGCGCCCGGATCTCATCCATCACGCCCTCGACTGATTTGTAAGACATATGCGGATAACCCGCCGCACTGGCGATACCGCAAAGTATCATCCAGTCGGGACGGCAATTTCCGACGGGCTCAACCGCTTTTCTGATTCTTTGCACGCGGCGCTCGGTGGATGTGAAGGTACCGTCCTTTTCGGCATAGCTTGCACCGGGCAGCACGACATGGGCCATGGCCGCAGTTGGAGTCATGAACAGGTCCTGCACCACCAGGAAATCAAGCTTTTCGAGAGCCTTTTTAACGTGGGTGATATCCGGGTCGGACATCATGGGATTTTCGCCCATTATGAACAGGCCCTTGATTTTCCCTTCCAATGCCGCGTCAACCGCTGTGGTCACGGTTTGCCCGATATTGTCAGGAAGCTTTTGCACCTTCCAGGCCTTGGCGAACTTGCTGCGGACTTCTTCTTCGGTGACCTTCTGATAGCCGGTAAAAACATTCGGAAGCGCTCCCATGTCGCAAGCGCCCTGGACATTGTTCTGACCGCGCAACGGATTGACGCCGACGCCGTCCTTCCCGAGATTGCCGGTCAGCATTGCCAGATGAGCCATGGTTTTTACGTTGTCAACTCCATGACTGTGCTGGGTGATGCCCATTGAATAAATGATCATGCCCTTGCCGCTCGTGGCAAAAAGACGGGCGGCTTTTGCAATATCCTCCGCAGGCACCCCGGTAATCTGCTCCCCGCGCTCGGGCGGAAACTCCTCGAGGATCTTCTGGAGTTCGGCAAAATTCTCGGTCCGTTCCTCGACAAATTTTGCATCATGAAGCTTTTCTTTGAAAATAACGTGCATCATCGAATTGACCAGCGCCACATCGGTTCCGTTTTTATGACGGAGATGCATGTCCGCGAAACGGGAAAGCCGTATCCGGCGGTTATCGGCCACAATCAGCTTTGCCCCGTTTTTTTTGGCCTGCATGACCCTGGTGCCTATCATCGGGTGCTGTTCGGTGGTGTTGGAGCCGGTAACATAAATCACGTCGGCCTGCTCCACGCAGGCGATTGAATTTGTCATGGCGCCGGAACCGAACACGGCCGCAAGACCGGCCACGGTGGAGGCATGACACAGACGTGCGCAATGATCGACATTGTTGGTGCCGAAAACCGCGCGCGCCAGCTTCATCATCAGATAATTTTCTTCGTTGGAAACCTTGGCGGAAGCAAAAAAGGAAATGACATCCTTTCCGTTTTTGTCCTGCAGAGCGCGAAGACGGTCGACGATTTCCTTGAAGGCATCCTCCCACGAAACCTTGACGAATTTGCCGTTCTTTTTAATCATCGGGTCGGTCAACCGGTCGGGGTGCTGCACAAAGCCATAGGAGTTCCAGCCCTTGATGCACAACTGGCCGCGGGAAACGGGATGTTCGGTTGTCGGCAATACACCGCACAAATTTCCATCATCACCGACCATGAGGTAATAGTTGCATCCGGTCCCGCAATAAGGACAGGTGGTCAGAACTTTTTTCATAAAGCCCCCTTCAGATTCATCACGTCTTTCAGCCAGAAGACCGGCCCGTCGGTACAGCAATAAAGGTGTTCGATGGTGCAGTGCCCGCACTTTCCGATGCCGCACTTCATGTACCGCTCAAGCGAAACAATGATATTGTCGCTTGTCATGCCCTTCTTATCGAGTTCCTGGATGACATATTTGTACATGACAGGCGGCCCCACTATGATGGCCACCGTGTCCCTGTCGATGGAAAGCGGCCGGACCAGACCGGTGATCTGACCGACATTGCCTTTCCAGTTCTGGTTTCCGAAATCAACTGTTGAATCAAAGGAAAGCGCGTTCTTCCATTTTTCGGTCTCATCCCGGAACATGACGTCGTCAGGAGTCTTGGCTCCGTACAGCACTGACAATTTTTTGAACTTCTCCTTCTTGTCAATGGCATACTGAATGACCGAACGAAGAGGCGCAAGGCCGCAGCCTCCCGCAATCATAAGAAGGCTCCTGCCGTACAGCGCCTCCATATCCACAAAAGAGCCGAACGGTCCGCGAATGCCCACCTTGTCCCCGACCTTCAAGCCATGAATGGCGGAAGTGACCCTGCCGATTTTACGGACGGTCAGATCGAACCAGTCACCCCGCGTCGGGGATGAAGAGATGGAAATCGGAGCCTCACCGACCCCCATGATGGAAATCTGGACAAACTGCCCGGGTTTATGTCCCAGGACGCGACCTCCGGGAAGCCGTATCCGGTAGGTCGTTTCAATCGCGGTCTGTGGAAAAATGCTTTCTACTGTGCAGAAGGTCGGAACAAAATCCTGTTCTTGGGTTTGAATGCTCATATCAGATGCTCCTCGGTTGTTGACGGGTCACCGCTTTGCTTCGAACTTCTTGTTGTCAAGAAACAAGGCGATCAAGAATCCGCAGGCAAGTATTATCGCCCCAACACCGAACGTGTATCTTGATGCGTTCTCGGCAAAATTATCTTTGATAAGCGCGGCAAGCTGCGGACCGACGATTCCGGCCATTGACCAGGCGGTAAGGATGCTGCCATACACCAGGGGCATGACTTTGGCACCGAACACATCCAGCACATAAGAAGGCATGGTGCCAAAACCGCCGCCGTAGCAAAGAAGCGTATAGCAAACGAGAATTCCGAAAATCATCGGACTATTTATAAAAAGCAGAAGAACGAAAACAAGCACCTGGGACCCGAGGATGAGGCGGAAAGCGTTTATGCGCCCCAGCTTGTCCGAAAGGCTGCCCCAGAAAAACCGCCCGACGCCGTTGAACAGCGAGCTGATCGCAATCAGCGTCGCGCCCGCGGCCGCGAGCGCGGTGGCATCCATTTCCGGACTGGACAGCTTGAGCAGATCCTGAAGCATCGGGGACTGGAAACCGATGAACATGATGCCGGCCGTGATGTTCAAAAAGAAAATGAGCCACATCATGATATATTTCCTGCTGAGCATGTAACCCGCAAGCGGCAGGACGGATTCCTGCTGCGCGCTTCCGGCGGACGCCGCCGGAGGGGTGTAGCCGGCGGGCAGATATCCCGCTGGCGGATTTTCGAGCATCCATGCGGCCGGAAATGAAACAACAAATAAAATGATTCCGGAAATGGCAAAAACATGGACAAGATTTCCGTCCGTTGCCGTCATCAGAACCGGGGCAATCACTTTTGACATGACCAGGGCGCCGAGACCGAAGCCCATCACCACCATTCCGGTGGCAAGGCCCTTCATGTCGGGAAACCATTTGGCAACCGTGGCAACCGGCGTCACATATCCAAGCCCGAGCCCGCAGCCACCGACAAATCCGAAACCGATATAAAGAAGAAACAGGCTTTCCAGATGCAGTGCCAGCGCACCGATGAGAAATCCGATTCCATACAGGGTACTGCCAAGCGTGGCAAGCCGTCTCGGACCCAGCTTGGCCAGATTAACCCCGCCCCAAGCCGCGGACAGTCCAAGCATGCAAATGCTGATGCTGAACGCCCAGGCCGCCGCAGAATTGGACCAGCCGTACTTGGTCACCAGAAGTTTCTGAAAATAACTCCATGAGTAAATGGTGCCCAGCGTTATCTGAAGCAATGTCCCCATTCCCGCCACAAGCCAACGATTTTTCACTGCCACCAGGATCTCCTTTTGTTAGTTTTGTTAAAAAACCCAAATATTTTGTTACTTTTTATAACTGTATTTTTGAAAAATACCATAATTTATTGAATGAAATAAAAAAATTAACCTTTTTATATCTGGAATTGTTGTTGTCAGGGGTGGATAAAAACCCGCATGACCCCGCGAGCAAGCCTTAATCCGGTTATCATCGGCTTTGGACCTGCGGGCATGTTTGCATCGCTTGAACTGATTGATCATGGATTGAAACCGGTTGTTTTTGAGCGCGGAAAAAAAATCGAGGACCGGAGCCGTGACATCAGCCGCTTTCTTGGTGACAGGATCCTTGATCCGGAATCCAATATCCAGTTCGGTGAAGGTGGTGCGGGTTCCTATTCAGACGGGAAACTTTTTTCAAGAGTCAACAACACCGGTTATGGAAAAAAAGTTTTGGACACTTTTGTCAGATTCGGCGCTCCTGCCGAAATCGCCCGCATCAGAAAACCGCACCTTGGCACTGACGTTCTCTGCAAGATCGTCAGGAACATCAGAAACCACATCATGGAACACGGCGGAAAGATCCACTTCAGCTCCAAGATGACGGATCTAACCATTATTGACGGTACGGTAACCGGCGTTGAGATCAACGGAGCCGACCGGATCGATTCATCACAGGTATATCTTGCCATAGGACATTCGTCCCGCGACACTTTCAGACTGCTTTTTGACAAGAAAATCTTTTTAGAACAAAAGCCCATCACCGTAGGAACAAGAATTGAACATCCAGCCGGCACGATCAACCGCATACGTTATGGCTGCGATCATGAAAACCAGCCACAATCAGGCGCAGCCACCTATTCTTTTACCCATACAAACAGGACAACCGGGAGAGGGGTGTATTCCTTCTGCATGTGCCCGGGGGGCGAAGTACTGAACGCCTCGTCCGAGCAGGGATTCCTGGCCGTCAATGGCATGAGCTATTCAACAAGGAATTCCCCGTTTTCAAACTCTGCAATTGTTGTAACCTGCAAGGTCGGGGATTATGGCTCTGATGACCCGCTTGCAGGATTGGCTTTTCAGCGCGCAATCGAGGCAAAAGCCTTCTCGCTCGGGGGGAACAACTGGAAAGTGCCCGCGCAAAATCTTGAGAATTTCCTGGGTATAAAATCATCAAACAGGATCAACCCGAATTCCTGCAAAACCGGGGTTGAAGCAGTGGATATGCATTCACTGTTCCCTGGATTCATTTTGGAAAGCCTGAAAGAGGCCTTTATGAAATGGAAGCAGGGCTACCCGCTCTTTGTTTCCGGTGATGGCATGCTTCTTGGTGCCGAGACCAGGACTTCAAGCCCCGTGAGAATTACCCGCAACGACAGGTTTGAATCGTTGAATATAAGGAATCTTTATCCCATCGGTGAAGGAGCTGGTTATGCAGGCGGAATAACCAGTTCGGCCATCGATGCCATCAGGTCGGTTGAGGCCGGAATCAAAACCAGGACCGGCCTTAGGCTGTTAAGATAAAATCATGCCGAATTCACATGATAACAACGGGGACGGGATATCAAAACTTACACAATATAAAGGAGAATATCATGGAACCAAATCACTCAATAGACATGAAGAAAGTAAACCACGTTAAAAGCATGGTTGAAGCCCTCAAGATGCTCGATGAAGCGGCTTGTGGCATTCGCGATGCAGCAGGAGACCAGCTGGGACGTATAACGGATCAGGCAATTGACTCGACCAAAAAAGCCGCTGAATTTGTTGACCATTCAGCGCATAAAAATCCCTGGTATTTTGTTGGTGGTGCAGCAGCACTTACAGGGCTGGCAGGATATATCATTGGCAGCAGAACCACCAAGCATTGAATCAAATGCCAATGAATCTACTTAGAGAAGGGGAAAGATACGCAAGAATAAAAGCTCTTTCCCTTTCACTCAAATTCTTGATGGGTTTGAGGGGGGTGGCAGTTATTTTCGTGTTTACCATAATCGGAACAATTGTATTTACGGCTTCTGTGTTTTCAATACTTGTCTACTGGGTTACAATATTTTCACTAACTGGCAAGATACCGTTTGATATATTCATTGGCATTGCCCTGGCAGTTGCCGCGATGTCATTGGGATTTATGGTCTGGACGCTGCGCGAGAAAAGATGGCTTCGCGCATTCAAAATTCACGAAGCATTATTTGACCGGTTTTTCCATCACAACTAGGATTGTCGCAACAAAAAGTCCCGCCACAATCGGCCCTAAAAATACACCTGCAAAACCAATTGCATGCAATCCGCCGAATGCCGACACAAAACCAAGCAACGGATGAAGATTTCCGGTGCCGCGCAATATGACGGGCCTTATGATATTATCGATCAAGCCGCACACGACTGCGCCAACAAGCATTATTATCCCGGAGGTTGTGCCGCCTTGAATAAAGCCTACTATTGTAAAGGTCGCCGTTACCGGCAACGAGCCAACAAGCGGCAAAAATGAACATACAAATATCAGAAATCCCACCATGACCACTTGCCCGACACCAGCCACAAGGCAGGCCGCGGCAAATATAACCGCCTGCGCCAAACCTGTTATTACAGACGCAAGCACAACTGATCTGCACATTCTGGCAAAAACCTGGATAAAGCGTTCTGTGTGTTCATGGCTCAAAACAGATGCCTTTCGCACTAATTTCAGCAATCGTTCGCCGTCAGCAAGAAAGAAGTAGACACTTAGCACCATTATTGCCATCGCCATGCCAAACGCAGGGAGCCGGGAAAGTCCGTCACCAAGCCATCCTCCGGCATTCATGCCTGCGGTTTTTGCAAATTCCTGGACAGTATCCCGCAGCTCCTGAGTGGACAGATGAAACCAGGATGCGGCTTTTCTGATCATTGTTCTCGCCAGCGGATAATTGATCAACCACTCGGATGAAAACGGAGTTGATTTCCAGGCGTGGATGTTCCTGAGCGCCGCTTTTGTCGCAAGTATTCCAAGAAACGCAAGAGGCACAAGAATTCCAATTGTCACACCAATAGTTACGAGAAATGAAGAAAGACCTTGTCCCATCTTGCGCGCCACAAGCTTTTTCTTGAAAGGAAAAAATATCACTGCCAGAATTGCACCCATTAATATGGGAACCAGCAGCGGGTAAACCACATACAAAAACAGCGCCGTTATAACGAGCGAAAGCACAGTCCGCTGCTTCATAAACCAACGATCAGTCCTGCGCCCAGTAAATCATTGCTAAGCTCCGCGCGGATTTTGACAACAGGGGCAAGCGTCCAAAGCATGCCCACCCCGAATCGCGGATAAACCTGTGGAGCCGATGCCCCCTTCCAGAGGGTTGATTCCCCGGTGGCGCCTTCAATGGCTGACGCCTGGGACAAGAGTAGAAGCATTATTGAAGCCGAAATAATTGCGAAAAAGCTCATAAGTGATTTTGACATCTGATTTTCTCCTATTATCGATTCACGAAGAATACAGCACCGTGTCCACATTGGTGATGAAGAACGGGTTAAGAAAATTTCAACGTGTATAAATGATCCGGATCAATTGTTCATTTGAGCCACATTAAGAATAAATTACATTATCTTCATCATTGATGAACAACGTTAGGGCAATGTGCCTTCCATGAACACAAATATTGGTTATATGATTGCAATAACAATTGGTTTGGCCTTTTTTACAGGATGCGGGCAAAACGCACATTTTGTGGATCCGGCAAAACCCTCAGCTGGAAGTCCAGGCGCGACAGTGGCGTCCATTGTGCCGGTGGTGCCGGTGGTGCCAGCGATAGACGTCCTTGGCGGGATAAAAACCTCAGAACCCGAGGTATGCAAAGAACTGGGCCTTTTGGAGCAAAAGCGCCGACCAGCTGAAACCGTGTCGTGGCGTGTGGACGAAAACGGTAATTGCATCATTGAAATGGTAAACACGGTTACCGGTACAAGCATCGAAGTGATAAGACGATATATCACGGGTTCGTACCTCGAATACCGGAAAGACGAAAACAGTGAAAACGGTGGATTGATTATCATTGTAAAGAATCCTGATGGAGTTGTATTTGCGCTTTATGTTTTATCAGGAAAAACCATTGTCATTACTGAGCGCCAGGTACACCAGATCAAAAACAAGCCGATCAAGGTGGATGTCTCGATTGAATTTGAATATAATAAATGGCAGCTTTCGCCGCAAAACAAAAAAATAATTCATGCAATTGTCCAGCTCGTCAAGCTGATCGGCAATGATTACACCGCTGATCTAAAGGAAATCGAAATCCAGGGTCATACGGACGATGTGGGACAAGACTCAAAAAATATGATTTTATCTCAAAAAAGGGCGGATTCCATCCGTTCCGGATTGCTGGCCCGCTTGAATGCCATGAAGGACAAGCCAAATCTGGATTGGGAGAAGATTTTGATTTCCAGGGGATACGGGTCGAAAAACCCCGCAGTTGGTCCATCCGGCGCAGGCAGTGTATTTACCAGTAGCGATCGCGAAACCAACCGTCGTGTTGAGTTGCATATAAAGTATCGCTCGGAACAAACGTCTCTAAATAATTAAACAGTTAATCAAAGGCGGAGAATTTTTATGTTACGAAAACATGTTTTTGGAATCAGTATCATTATTACAGCTTTTCTGGCAAATACGGCGGGTCTTGCAAAAAGTGTAAATATCAGAACACAGACGCTTGGATCAGGATTTAATTACGTCTTTACCGAAGATGCGCTCATGGACATGCGCTTTGGCGATAGCGGATGGGTGGTGGGCGCATCATATGACTATCTCAAGGATGCACTTGTAAAAACAAACGCAGATCACTCAAGAGAAACAGGAGTAGTAATATCTTCATTGCAAACCCTCGAAAGCGTAGTCACCTACAGGGCAAACCGGCGTCTCATGTTCGGCTTGTCGGCTCCATTTCACATGGTACAACCGGTGGGGACTTCCAATCGTTTTGCTTTGGGCGACATAAAACCATTTATCAAATACCGCTTAACTCCATCAGATACAGCGTCTACGGCGGTTGCCATGATGATTGAGAGTGCACTCCCTACAGGGCAGCCGGATTATTATTTATCGGATCAATCATTGGTGGCTGGTTTGAGATTTATTGTAGAGCAACAAATCTCACGGCTTAATTTGGCGGTTAACGCAGGAGTACGCTACGCCTATAATTCGCAAGTTTCGGGTCAGGACTTGAGTTATAAAACCAGAATTCCGCTTTCGTTCAGCGCCTTATACTCATTTGGACCACGCTGGGCCATAAACGGCGAGGTTGGCGGCTCGCTTAACCTGCCGGCCAATCAACTCCAAAATCCCGGCGAAGGATACCTTGGTGGCCAGTTTTTTCCGGTTAAAAATCTGATGCTCTCTGCCGGTGGCGGAGTAGGAAATGTGACCGGAGTTGGCAGCAATGACTATCGCATCGTGGCCGGCATGCGCCTTGCTTTGTCGTCCGAGCGTGAAGCTGTTTTGCCTGTTCGTATAACAATGGCCCCTCCCGTTGTAGAGCGCGTGCGTTTTACGCCCAAAAAAATATTGATTACCGAAGAAGTGAAATTTGAAACAGCCCGTGACGTTCTTTCTCACTCAGGGAAAAACCTTCTTGACGAAGTAGCGGTTGTAATAAAAAACAATCTAGATAATTTCAAAACCATTACCGTGGGGGGCCATACCGACCCTGTTGGCTCTGACAAATACAACATGAATTTATCAAATGCCCGTAACGCATCGGTTGTAGAGTATTTGACCGGCAGGGGAGTTGCGGCCAACCGTTTGACGTCAATCGGCTATGGCGAACGTCAACCCAAGGTCGTTTCGAAATTGATGTCACAGGCCGGTCGGAATGCCGTAAACCGCCGGGTTGAATTCAAAGTTGTGATGTAAGCGCACGGCCCGGCACGTGTGCTGGAGTTGTGCCGGGTTATTAATAATTCTTAAAGGAGAAATATTATGCTTGAACTGCTTGCCGTTGTACTAATTGTTCTTTGGCTGCTCGGTTTGGTGACCTCGCACACCATGGGTGGGTTTTTACATGTCTTGCTGGTAATCGCAGCCGTGATGGTTTTGTTTCGCGTGATCAGAGGCCGTCGTTTGTAAATGTTTTTTTATATTTTATTGTTCTATTTTCAATTTTCACCGGCTTGGGCATTTGAGACAGACCAGCTTACGTGCCGCTCCTCCCACATACGGGATGCAAAATATCCGCTAAACAGCCGGATCAACACGGCCTTGGACAAGGCCATATTGATGACAAACAGGAAAATAAAACCTTCTTGGCCGATTGAACGGATAAAAAAACTGTTGGCAGAGCAAATTCAAAAAACAATACCGACGCACGCCGGACTTGCCGGTGCCGTGCTCAAGCTTGAGTCCTGGATGGACACGGAACTGCATGAGCGTGGTTACAGCCTCAAACCAAAATACAAAAACCATGATTTTCACATTTTTGATCAGGTTTGGAATATGCGCAACACAAGCATTGCCGCCTCGTGGTATTCGACCATTCATTCGGCCATAAAAACCGTGTCCGGCAAGTTTGTTGCGCAGACGTTCAGGTTTGGCAATCTCTATGCCGGCTCGGATAAAATCGGACACTTCTTCAGTGACGGATTTCAGTTCTGGGAAAATTCAGATTTCGGAAAAAACTTCAAGCGCGGTCTTGAAAAAAGTACGCGAAGTGAAATCGGACGATTTGGTGGAACAACAACCGGGGTGATTTCGTTTGGCGACCTTCACGCCAACCTCATGGGTTATCTGTTTTATGAGCACATGCTGGGTCAAGACAAACTAGCCATCTTTGACCTTCGCGCAAACACTATTATAAAGGTGCGACAGTTTGACATCATGGAATATATTACGCCGGACTGGGACGAGCTGGCCAACCCCTCCATTTACGCCAGACCAATTGCAAGGGCAGTCAAAGCGCATCTTGCAAAATACCGGTGCATGATTTGCAGTAATTATAAAAACTGGCGTGATGAGCTGCTGGTCAAGAGGAAGGAGCTCACAATCCTTTCTGAATATGTTGATCTCAAACTTATCAAAAATCTATTAGATGATTACTGGCATGACCCCTTCGAGCTTGATCAACTTTGTCGGAAAACAGACGCCTGCAACTTGAAATCAAACCAGGAATACATTTGCAGTCCCGCTTAAAAATCATTCTGTCCGTACTGTACTTGTTTGTAATGAATATTGGAGTATCCGATGCCAGGGATGTCGCGGTGCAGGGCAATCACCAGTTAAGTCGGAACGCGATACTGCAAATCTCGGGACTTGCGCAAAATCCCGGCCTTGAGGCTGTTGAGGTGCGTCGACGGCTCAAAACCACCAGTTTATTTGCAAAAGTCAGCGTTGAAGCGTCTGATAAGGAGATTGTAATTTTCGTAGAAGAAAAAATTTCGTGGTTTGTCCTTCCGTTTTTTCTTATTGACGTAGAATCTAAAAATTATGGTTTGATTCTTGGTAAATCAAGTCTGCTCGGAGAGCACAGCGAAGTCATTGCGCGCTACCAGATGGGCACCAACAACCGCGAAGCCACTTTTTTGGCAAAAGACGAATACATCTTTGGAACCCCCTGGTTTGCGGGCGGAACTTTTGACTACGAAGACTCGCTGCACTCTGTTTTTGTTGGACGAAATATAATGAGACGCATGAAAAACAAATACATCGGAGGCAGCTTCCAAGCCGGCGTACATTTGAGCCCATGGCTGTCACTTGGCTTGCATTCATATTTTGAACATCACGAGTACGAAAAGCTTGACGAAAAAATTCTGAAGGGGAATCAGTTGAGCCATCGGATTTATTGCGATTTTGGATCCATTTATCTCGATGAAGGCATTGCGCAGGGGGCGATGGCAAGAACATATGTGGAATTGAGTAATCCGGTTGTCAGTGATTTTCATTTTCAAAAATCCGGCATTCTTGCCCAAGTCAGTATTTACCGTCATGGACAATTCAACTGGATCACGCGTCCGCGCTTTGAGCTGGGAGTGAGCCTGCCACGTTACCAGCTTTTTGAGCTCGGTGGCAGCAGACTCCGGGGGTTTGCGACCCAGCAGTTTCGCGGCACGAGTTCGCTCGTCGTTCAGAATGATCTGCTTTTGACGGTCTGGAACGCATGGTCGCTTAAATTCAGACCCATATTTTACACCGATCTTGCGTATGTAGAGAGTGGCGTGAGGACGGGTGTTGGTACGGGCTTTCATGTGTACTTCAAGGAAGTAGCCATTCCCGCCGTGCAGGTGTTTGCCGGGTACGGATTCAATCCAAACGGCTACAGCGTCTCGGCAGCACTCGGTCCGCAGTTATAATGAATTTATGATCAAGAATAATTGACACTGCCTTGATCTGTGATTAACGCCCGCATGTTATTTTGCGCTTCTAAAACAAAACCATTCAAAATGAGGAGAATTTCATGAGGAAAAACAAACTATTGATAAAACTGTTTTCAACTGCCCTGATTCTGGCCGGGACAACTGCTTATGCGGCTCTTGATAAACAAAGCTACGTGGGCGTATTGGCGGGTACCAATTTAGGCAATGTAGGTTATTCAAATTCAACTACAAAAGCGGATTTAAATTTGGGCCTTAATGCCGGGGCAAAGGTGATTCCGGAGCTGGGACTTGGATTTTACGGAACGTACTTTGGCCAAAACAATTCGGGATCCGTCCTCGGGATTAACACAGAGAGGGCAACCAGAACATGGTATCTGGCCGCAGAGATCAACCTGTTTGCATCAATATTCCATGTAGGAGCTGATCTCGGCCTGGGAATAAATACAAGATCATCGGAATTTGGAAGTATATCATCCAGTTCTTCGAATACGGCATTTATTTACGGCCCCGAGGCCGGATTTGATATCCCGCTTGGCAAGACGCAGGTGTCCCTTGGCGGCGAAGTTCATTACATTCTGACAACAGAGGACGAAGGTAGAAATAATCTGCAGCTTTTTGGCTCAGTAAAAGTCTGGCTATAAACAAACAACAAATAAGGGGGGAAATATGGAAACAAGAAATGCATATGCAAACGGAAAACCGGATAAGGCAATTGATACGACCATGAAGGCCGTCGAATTTGTAGGCCATAAAGCCCATAAAAGCCCTTGGTATTTTATCGGGGGAGTAGCTGCAATTACAGGTATAGCTGGATATGTACTTGGCAGCAAGCCAACCAAGCATTGATATGAATAAGGGTGGCTTCAAAATCCGGCATTATTTGGAGCCACTCGCTTTCTTTGTTCCACGAAAATCCGTGTATTATATTATTGCAACCACATTGCTTGTCGCAGTTTTTGCGAGTACTTTTTTTTTAAAAATCCATATTCCAAAAACAATTGAGCGCAACCTGCCATTATTACTTAAGGGGTACTGCCCGTCATGCCGGCTTGATTTAGGACGGGTCAGTCTCAGGCTTTTTCCGCTAAAAGTTGTTCTGAACAATCCAACATTCATAATGGGCGACAAGACAACCACGGAGATTGACGCCAGGGTTGCGCAGGTGATCGCGCGCATTTCGCTTCTCAAGTTGATTTACGGGCATATCCACTTCAAATACATCAACATTGATTCGCCCGATGTAAAGATCACTGAAGGTGACATAGATACCCCTTCTTTTGCGTCCCGGGCTGCAAGAGTTGAAAAATCCTGGTGGACCGCCAGCTCGGCTGAGCAAATCAACGCAGTGCAGGGCGCGTTTATGTACATACGTGAACACAAAAAACGGGTAGCTACGCTAAGTTTGCAGAATATCGATGCCGACATCGGAGCGTGGGGCACCACTGCGGGGTACAGGATAAAGACCACGCACGCAAAAGCCACCGGACTTCTGGAAAAATCCGGCAGATTTGTACTTGATGTGGCAACGCCCTTGTTCTCTGACACGTTACAGGTGGACGTAACGCTCCGGATCGACGACCAGAATCTGGCAGGAATCAATCAGTTTTTTGAAAATAATGATGGAGTCAAACTCAAAGGCACGCTGGTCAACGGCCAAAGCCTGATGGCCATTCGCGGACCAACCCTGCGCGGATGGGTCCGGGTCAAATATTTTGGTCTTGGAATGAATTTTGAAAAAACCCGTGAGCGCAAAGCAATATCGGCGTTTTTTTCGAATCTGGTAAAATCAGTCCAGTTGATTTCTGGCAACATGGACAAGCCATCACAGGACCGGAAAGAGCATGCCACGCTTCAAAGAAAATCCGACGAGTCGATCATCCAGTTTGTCCTGCGAGGGATGCAAAATGCGGCCTTTCAGATTATTATGCGTTTTTCTTGACAGACGCTTCATCGTTATCCAGCAAAAATGGATTACTATTCGTATTCGTTGAACACACAAATATTTAAGAAAAAACAATCGGGCAGACCGAGCAGAGGGTGTGCATGGAAACAAACACTGTTGGAAGATATGTTCAAGGGGCCTCGGGCAGGGATTATGCCCCCCATGTAGCGCGGCACAACGTTGCTCTGTCTGCCTTGCCCCGCACGATGACAATCACATGTGATCCTGGAAGCAATGGCCACATGATTGCACGAATGCTGGCAGACAAGATGAAAGTCGAATATCATGACGGATCTATTCTTGATGCAATAGTGATTGAGTCTAAAATGGCGCGTCATCTGATGGAGCGTCTTGATGAACGTCATACAGGACTCCTTGATGACGCTGTATATTCAATACTGTCCGGACACCCTTCATTCAAGGATGATTATCTCAGATATCTCAATATCGTACTTCACAAAATAGTCACAAAGGGCGGCATAATCATGGGACATGGTGCACACCTCATTCTTGATATCCCGGAGGTTCTGCATGTTAGAATCATTGGAAGCCGGAGCAGATGCATCCTGCGAATGATGAAGGTAATGGATATTTCGCAAAATGAAGCCAGAAAATTATACGAAGAAATCCTGCGCAACCGTGCTCAATATATCATAAAACAGTTTGGCAGCAACATAGACGACCCGGAGCTTTACGATATTGTAATCAACACGGATTATATAAGCGCAGAATATGCGGTTCGAAATGTACTGAGCTGTCACAGCAATAATAATATTCATAAAATGTCGGCATGAGACTGTTAAGTCGGCCTCATGCCGAGTTCACGCGACAGCTATAGTCCCGGAACAAATTTTATCAATACAATCATTTGAAGAACACTTAACCTGGTCTTCATACTGCCGATACGACAGTCATATATCCATCAACTCTAATGAAAATATCTGCAGGTAGAATATGGAGAAAAATATGATCAAGATGACAATTGCATTTTTTGCAATCGGTATCGGGGCTTTCGCACTGAGTTCATGGCACATGGCCGGTCTGACCATTGAATCTGGAAAAACCCTTCTTGTAACCTTCATGTCGCTAGCTGCACTAACGTTTTTTGTAACACTAACCTAAACGCGACAAAAAATCCGGCTTAAAATCAGGCAGCCATCCGGTCGATGGCGCCAGCGACACTGCTGAAAACGTCTTGCCTTGCAATATTTTGATTCATGCGCAGGATTTTCGCACCTGCGACA
>Ga0208375_1000211_pt1 | contig 94236 bp, 171 predicted proteins | sample RifOxyD1_FD_184038 | JGI IMG/M metagenome (GOLD analysis project Ga0208375, IMG submission 184038) | Soil microbial communities from Rifle, Colorado - Rifle Oxygen_injection D1 (SPAdes) | ecosystem: Environmental > Terrestrial > Deep subsurface > Rock core/Sediment | place: Rifle, Colorado... | reverse complement strand
TATAAGCAATTCTATTGTATATGGAATATTATTGGTAGGTATAATTATGTTACCAATTGTGAACAAATTAAGATAATTAGAACTAGTTATTAACATATATCAATAAAAAGTCAGTAATTGTCGGCAGGTTCGTATTGTCTGTATGTGAAATATTTAGTAGAATTAAATTAACACAATTAAATAAAATTTTATTAAAACACTTGTTATTTTGTTCATAAGATATTATAATAGAACAAATATACAAACAGGTGTTCCACAAACAAACAAACAAATAGAGGAGGAGATTGTGACGAATAAAACAACATATGTAATAAAAGATGAAAAAGGTAATTATGTACATGGTAATAGTATTAAAAAAATTAATGAAAAGTATTATTATTCCCCATACGCATGTTTAGAAGATGGTTGTATTGCTTATACTAATAAAATAAGAGTAGAAGAAGCATTGGATACTCTTAAATTACATAATAAATTAGGTGGGCTAGGTCATAAATTTATTATTACATTTGTTTCATAATAAATAAATAATAATTTTTCTATTGACATAGCATACTAATACATATATAATAATCATTAATGAGATATTATATATAAATAAAAAGAGAGGTGAGTAACTATGCTTAATATTAAAAATGCTATGTTGATAAAAGAATTAAAACCGCTAATAATTAAATATGGAAACAATACAAAAATTTATAATCTTGTTCACGAATCTTTTATCAAAAAAGGTTTAACAGGTAGTAACGCAAAAAACCTATTTACAGGTAAACTACCATTAGAATCTTTAGATATCACTTGTCAAAAAGAATTATTTTTATTATTTTCTTTTACTGACAGTATGAGAAAAGCATTAAATTCATTTGATGAAATGTCTAAAGATACTTTTGGTTCAGAGGAAGAGTATTCAAAATTAAAACTAGAAAATTATTTTACTCCTATGGAAATCGAAGAGTTTACAGATTTTGTAATAGAGAAAAAAGAAATAAGTAGATATCCTTACAGATTAAAAAACATGTTAAAAGTTGGGGAAAATCACTATATAGGCATTATATCTTCTAGAGAATTATCTTGGATAGATGCCTCCAATGACATTGTTTATGATTTCGCTGTGCAACGTGATCCTAAAATTGATATATTTGGCATGAAACGTATTAATACTGATTTAAAAAAGATTGATAAAATAACAGATAATTTACTTTCTGGTAATTATTTTTCAGATGAAATTAAGTTAAATGTTAAGAATGATGGAGAAGATCATATCGAATTCGATTCAAAAGACGGAATTTATGGTGATCTTATTATTCATTCAGGAACAATAACTTGTTTTGACGGTTATCACAGAAAAGCAGGTAATTCTAAAGCTATGAATATTAATAATGAATTGCAATTTAATTGGAAACTAGGTGTTACTAATTATCCAGAACCTAAAGCAAAAAAATTCATGATTCAGATTAATAAACAAAAACCCATTAAGATTGAACACATTAGAAATATTGACGAAACAAGAAATGAAAATGTAATTGTTAACAATATTATTAATAATTCTAATTCTGAACTTGCTGATAAAATTAAAGATTCTGATGCAGAATTAAAACATGATGGATTAACTAAAAAATCTATATTATCTTTAGCAATAGAAGAACAATATAAGGAATTTTTAACTACCAAAATTAATAATATTGAAATTTCTAATTGGATAGTAGAATTCACAAATCATTTAATGGGATTATATACTAACGAATTTTTATTTAATGTAGACAAAATTAAAAAAATAAGTTATATTAATCATAAGAATATGTTTATGGGATATATCGCACTTTCAAGAAAATTGTATAAGCAAGATGATTGGAAAAATAAAACTAAAAAAATAATGGAAAGCGTTGATTTTAGCATTGATAATGATATTTGGAAAAGTATTAAAATCAATGAAGATAATTTAAATAAAACATCAAAGAATGAATTATATAATATATTTATTAAAAAGCAGGTGTAAAATAAATGGTAAAACATAGAAACGGGAGAAAAAATTTAGCAGAAAGAGTGTTTAAGCATGATAGAGATGTTAAAGAAGAATTCTTAAAATCATTGAAACCCTCAACTGCTAATACTGTAAGAAGTATACTTTTTAAGGTAGATGAATATGAAGAATTAATTGGGAAAAGTATATATGATTTTAATTTAGATGATCGTGATGATTTTATTATATCTATGTTCCCTAATAAAAGTAAAGGTGTTATTAATACAACTAGATCATATCTGGTAGGATATATTAATTATTGTATTGACAATAACCTTGTTAGACATATGGAAAATAGATTTAGTTTAATCTCTAAAGATGATATAGATAATTATGTCAATGATATGGCTATGCAAATGAAGTACCTGTCGAAGGAAGAAATTAAAGAAGCACAAAGTAAATTGGTTAATAATTGTGATAAATTAATTTTGCAATTAGTTCCTTTATCAGCCAGAGGTCGCACCGAAAAGGATAATACTAATGAAGAATTAATAAATTTAAGAGTGCAAGATGCTGTAGAATCTTACGAAAAAGGCAATCTAAAACTTTGGAATAATGATGGAGATTTTAGGTATATAAAAATTGATGATGAAACAATAGAATTATTAAAGAAAACTATAAATGATGATAAATATATCATTAATAATGGAAGTGAATATAGTCGTAAAAGACATGATAAAAAACTTGGCAGAGGCATGGGAGAAAAAAGTTTCCCTTTAAATGATACTGGCTATGTTTTTAGAACTGCTGGCAAGAATAAAAGGGGTAAAGTTAAATCCAATTATTTTAATTCTAAAATTAATATAATAAAAGATTGGGTGGAGAATCCATTTATTAACATAACTAATTTACACGCATCAGGTATGATTGATTATGTCATCCAATTAGAAAATGAAAAAGGAGAAGAATTAGATAATAACGACTATATAGATGTTTGTGAAAAATATTTATTTGGTAAACCTAGAATTTTGCCCAATGGTGAAAATGATTGGAGTATGTCAATATCAAAATTAAAGACAATGGTAAAAGATTATATTAATATTAAATCATAAGGATGTGAAAAAATGGCGAAAAATAGTATTAACTTATCTGACTATGAAGATATAGAAGTTTATAATATGGTTAGGTTTGGAATTATAGGTAGATTTCCTAATAATTTTTGGGGTGGATTAGATACTTATAAAACTGCAAAAGACCTGACTAGATATATGTTTGAAAATATTCTTGAATGGAGTATAGAAGATATTAAGCATAAGGTAACAGCATATATTTTTTATGAAAATAAACTTGGTAATATGCTAAAAACACTTTTTGATAATAATTTATTAGATGCATTGCTTAACGCATACCCAGAATTAGCAGATTGGGTAGAAGAAAAAAAGAATAAAATTATTATCGAAAAAGAACCAAGAGAAAAATATACAGATGAAGAGTTAATAGAAAATTTACAGCAAAAATATAAGGAATTAAATAGAACACCTTATATAAGAGAAATGTCTGAACCAGAAGGAAATGTTTATATATCAAGATTTGGTAGTTGGAGTAATGCTTTAATTCTTGCTGAGTTAATTGAGGACATATGTGTAGATGTAGATAATTCAGAAGAAGCAATTAATAAAGCGCAAAGGGAAATTAAAGATTTTGCGTATAAAGTAGAAAGATTACCAACTAAAAAAGAAGTAGATAATTTATTTTCTCCTGGAGAATTAATATCATATTTCGGTTCTTTAAAAGGACTTTATGATTATTTAAGTGAAGGTTATACAGAAGAAGAATTAATAAATATATTAATTGATAAAAGAAATAAATTAGGGAGAAATCCAATAAATAAGGATATAAAATTCCCAAGACCAATTATCTTTATTGATAAATTCAATAGTTGGGAGAATGCCTTAAAAGAAGCAAGATTAGATGAATAATTTAATCTTGCTTCTTTTATTTATGTCAAACCCTTAATCCATTTTTCAGCAGCTAAACAGCATCCTTCAAAACTATTGAATTTAATATCTTCATTCAAAGAAATATAAATAATATCGTTATCACGATCTATCTGAAAGTGATAGTAATATGTATCAGGCATATAATAAATATACGCTTTACATCCTTTTGCTCATCTTGCTATGCTGACCCACGTAGGGTATACTTTACGCTTTAATATTCTTTTAAATTTCATTATGTCACTTCCTTGATGATAAATTGGTTAAGCTATAAATGTTGTTTTTTGTCGATATTTATAAGAATTTGCTGAATATTAATTAATATTATATCATTAAGTTAATATTTTGGGAATATTATAAGAGATATTGTAGTTTTGATGGTAATATATGATAATATATAGAAAAATATGGTAATAATCAATAAAAATACTAAAAATCTTGTTTTTCTATATTCAGAAACCCTTGTTTTATAAGGGTTTGTGGGATCGGATTTCGTGATAAAATAACTCTTTTGTGTTGAGTTAAATATTTGAAAAATAATTGAAATATTTCTTGCATTTATTTTTACATTGTGTTATTATATGTGTAAGGTAAAAGTAAGTAAATAAAATATTAAAGAGAAGGAGAGATAATTTAATGAGTAGCATACATGACAAACCAGAATTATTAATTCCACCAAAAGGTGTTTGTATGAACCCACCGAGATTACATAATTTTAATTGTGAAGGGTGTAAGTATTTTGAGGGATGCACTAATGAAAAGAAAGGTAATTATAAGAAGACTAAATAGAAATAAATTGAATTATTCAAAAAACAGTAGTATAATATAAGTAAACATTATTCAATAAAGGATGTTGCAAATGACTACAAACAACAATGAATCCAATATATATATTATTTGCTCAGGAGATAATTCAGGGAACATAGAAACATTCGATTATAGGTGTCCCAAGGAAGGGATTAATAAAGGTGATTGCAGACTAAATGGTAAAACATGTGAATATTTTATAGGTATTAAAAATGATAAGTTAAATTTTGATATTATGAATATTAAGGGTTATTGTGAGTTTATATTGAATATAAAAAGTAAGTTTAGGTGATATAATATAATGAAACCTATAAACAAAGAATTAATCATCAAAGTATGTGAGCATATAATAGAACACAATCTTTCTTATAGAAAAATAGCTGATATATTCGGAATCAATTTCAAAACTGTTTACAATTATACACAAATGATTGAAAGTATTGATTCCGAATTACATATAAAAGTCCAAAAATGTTTAAAAGAGAGAAAGGAAAAACATCATAAACATTTATTGAAAAACTTAAACAATATCTATAAAGAAATTTGTGAATATTTTATTTGTGGAAGTACCATGAAACAGACTGGAATACATTTTAATTCCAGTAATCGCTCTATACACTATTTATTCCATAATTATGTTAAATATAATGATCCTGAATTATATGTTATGATTTTAGAAATGATAGAATTAAATAAACTTAAATCAATTAAGACACGTTCTGGAATAAGAAAGATGAAAAACATTGAAGAAAGATTAAATCTTTGTAAGACTATTATTAGTGACAAATTAACTTTGAAAGCAACAAGTGAAATATTTGATTTAGATGTAAAGACGATAAAAAGTTATATTAATAGTATAAGAGATGTGGATTATGGATTGCATGATGAAGTTTATAAACATTTGTGGAGATAAGGAGGAATGAATATGTGGAATCAAAGCATTAAAACTGATTTTGAAATTAAAGGATTTAAATTAATTGGTAAAATTCATCAAGTAGAATATCTAGCAAAAATCAATGAAGATAGAGAATTAATATATGTGACTATGTACAATGACAAATCAACAGGTAATCCAAGAAGTTTAAGTGTGGATGAAATTGAATTATTTTATAATGCATTGAAAATGTTAAAGGAGATTAAATAATGAAAATATTAAAAGTAATTGTAGATGAAGAATTGCCTAAATCGTGTAAAGAATGTGGATTTAGGCATAATTGGGAAACAAAATGTTATTGTCATATAAAATCATATACTACTAGTAAAAGGAATCATTTCATAGGTAAATATGATGATATTAAAGGTAGACATAAAAATTGTCCGTTAGTATATAATGGTTAATATTTAAAGGAGAAATAAATATGAAAAACATTCAATTAGATATGATTGTTGAAACTAAATTATCAGTTATTGAATTTAATAAAAAATTTATTGAATGGGTAGAATTTAATAATTGGACTTGTGGTGGGATAATGATTGAAGTAGATGATGATGGTAATAAAATTAAGAAAAGTAGTCTAAAACAAACAATTATAAATCAATAGTATAAACTAGAAAACGCAAAACATTTAAAAGATGTGCTAATTATTTTACCTGAAGTAGAAGATAATTTGGATAAAAATTTATTTGATAATGAAGATGATTGAAATTTAATAGATTATTTATTATGTTTTAAGTGAAAGGATAAAACAATGAATATAAAATTACCCATAGAGAAACAACAAAAATTTCAAATAGGTGATATATGTAAAATTGTTGAAAAGGGAATTTTTGAAGTTATAGTACAGTATCCTCCTTCAGAATTAGAAGATTATAAAAAAGACAGAGAATGTATTATTCTTCATACCTATTCACAAGTTTATTGGGGAAGTAATTTTAGTAATTATAGTGTATATTTGCTTCCAAGAAATAAAAATGAATATGCTGGAAATTTAGCATGGATAGAAGAAAATCAATTGAGATTCATAAGAAAATCAACAGAAAAAGAAATTACAATAGTGATTCAAGAAGATAATAAGATGCTATCTTATAAAAATTGTCCTTATACATCAATTTTTAATGAAACAAAACATGATTAAACTTATATTTTATGTCGATCTTGAAAGGATATTAAAATTATGAAACAAATTGATCAAGAAATAATAAATGATATACAATATTTATTAAATATGTATGAAGCATATATTGATGATATAGTTGGCGAAGCATGGGAAGATGAAAGGTTTATAAAACTTACTACTAAATATAGATTTACAAAAGAAAATTTACATAAAGGATTAGAAGATTTACATTGTTAATAATAAATATATAGAGGAGGAAAAGTTTATGTTTGATTGGTAAGAAGAATATGACAAAATGTATGAGGTAAGTGGCAACATGTGGAGTAACGAGCAATGTCTACAATTACAACATTCTCTTCTTGAGTATCAAGAATTAGGATGTCCTAATGGAGAGAATATTGGTGGTTGGATTACATGGAAAGTAAATAATAAAAATATATAAATTAAGAGGTATAATATTATGTCAAAACAAACTGATAGAGATGTAAGGATGGTTGGTTTAGTTATTGAGCAACAATTAAAAGAAAAGAACGAAATATTAAATATTTTAAAAGAGTTATATTATTGTTCTTCTAATCCTTGGACTGATGAACAAACACAAAGAAAATTAATTGCTCAGGTTAATGCAGAGGAAATTTTGAAAAAATATAATATGATCAATTAAAAATTTTACAATGAGGATATCATCATGCAAAAATTAAGAAACAATCGTAAACAAAAAGGTTTATAATATATATTGTGGTGAAAAGATGGATAGAGAAGGAATCCATTGTACGTCTTGCAATAAACAATATAATATATGGGAAAATGAATACAGAACAATTCTAATTGAAAATTCTTTATGTCCTCAATGTGGTGAGCAATTAGATCGTGAAGGTTTATTTTGCTCAGAATGTTGTAAAAATTCTAGATTTAAGGCAAGGATTAGAAATGCAGAGAGAAGAGCGTTAGGTTTATGCGTTCAATGTGGAGAGAAAGCAGAAGAAGATAGGTCATACTGTCGTAGATGTTTGGATGCGAGAATGGATAGGTATAGGAAGAAGAAAGGAGGATAAATATGATTTTGATTGTAAAAAATTATTTACATACTAACAAAACAGAACCAGTTAGATTGTGTTTTACAGAAATTGAAGCACATCAATGGATAAAAGAAAATGAACCAGAAATAGGTATTGTGTATAGGTATATAAATTATTAGATGATCAAAATAGTATTTATATTGAAATTTAACAAATATATAAAGGAGAGAATATTATGATAAGATTAAGAGATATTTATTTAAATGAAGGAGAATTATTAGTCGTTTATTTAAAATGTTTTGATGGTACATTTGAGAGAGTAGAAATAAGTGTTGATAAAGATTGCAATAAAGAAATTAAACATGGTATAAGTGTTACTGGAAGATGTATTTTAGGATTAAATAATAATTATAAAAAGGAGAATAATCTATGAAAAATAAATGCGAATGTTGCGATAAACTTGTAGAGCAAGAATGGGAATTATTTCAAAGTGGAAATTGTAAAATTTGTGGTGATTGTGCTATTAAAGAAATTATGATAGTTCATGGTGTTTCTGAAAATGAAGCATATCATATTCTTGAGAGAATTCAATTTGGAAATGGATATGGGTATTAAGGAGGTTAATAGGCATGGAAGATATGATTAAACAAACTAATTCTATTAATAAATGTATTTGTCCGTATTGTAATGTAATGTTTTATGTTTACCCACCACCAGCACATGGTCAGGATAAAATTATAGTATGTTCTTCATGTAAAAAAAGAAATTAAAGTTACAGCTACAATTGAATTTACGTGCTATACTATTAAAGACCAATCAAAATCTACAACTCCTGTGATGAAAGAAAATAAATGTAATGATTATGACTATGAAAGAGAAATGTATTTAGCAGGACATAGGGATGCTTATAGGAATTTTGCAAGAAAAATATTTTAAGGAGAAAATTATTATGGAGATAAATGAAATAGAAAAACATTTAATTACTATATATGGAGAGAATGTATTTGAAGAAATGTTTAATGAAGTTAAGTATTTAAAGAAATATTCAAATATTACTTTTGACCAAAAATATATAAAACTAAGTTTATCTTTTTGTGCTATAAAAGCAGAGCAAATAATTAATGGTGAAAAGAAAAAATGTAGTTTACGGTCATTGGTTAGTGAAAGTTTTGGAGAGGCAGAAATATATAGGAGTAATGTTTGTGGTGGTGTATTGTAATTTATAAACGAAGATATGTTTTAAGGAGGATTTTAATATGAATGCAATTAAAGCAAGAATATTATTAGAACAAATAAAACCAACTCATCTAAATAATAAAAATATGACAGAAACAATTAACCTAGCAATTCAAGCATTAAATAAACAAATACCAACAAGTCCAAAAATACAATCTTATTGCCCTGCGCTATGTCCTTCGTGTGGTAATGAATTGAGTGAAGATTTAGATGATGGGTATTATAAACATTATTATGGTTTAAGTATTTGCGAGTGTGGACAAAAATTGAAATGGAGTGATTAATTAATTTAGGAGGAAATTTATATGACTGATGAATTATATGATGATTTAAAATTATTCGTATTAGTTAGAGATTATCTTAAAAAAGATAGTCAAAAATGTATTAGAAATATTGGTGCATGTAACGAATGTGGTTTATGTTGGATGAGTGAAGATGAAATATTTTATCTTTTAGGGTATTTTAATGCTTGACAAATTAACAAAATATAAATATAATAATAAACAAAAGAAGGAGTAAATAAATATGAACAAACAAATTAGATTCTTAAAATGTAGTAATTGTGGATATGAAGATAGTTCTATTCTTACAATGTCTTTACCTATCGGGAATGGCATATTAAAATGTCATAATTGCAAAGAAGAAGTTAAATTTAATGAATTTTATTGTGAACAAGGCAAAGGAATGACATTTAAAGAATATGCTGAATTACTTAAATACATAGTAGATAATCATGGGTGGAGAAATTTTCTTAAAGAAGGTTCAAAACATATCAAATATATGAGAAATTCATTTGATACTAGGACGAATTTAATATTTTCTATTCAATTAGATAATGAGGATTTTACAATTGTAAATCAGAATAGACATAGAAATTTAAAAGAATGGATTTATGAGTATTTGAAAAGTTAATAGAATAATAAATATAAAGGAGATTCAATGGATAATATAATCAATAATTTTATTTGTAGTAAGTGTAATGGAACATCTGTATTTATTAAAAAGACTAATACACAAACAGGTTTGTATTGTTCTAAATGTGGTAAGTGGATTAAATGGTTAGGAAAAGAAGAAATTAGGTTATATGAAAGACAATTGGAAATAGACAAAATGAAGTCTGAAGTAGTTATGGAAGTAGAAGAACCTGAAATATAAATTAGTTTATCGCAATTTAGTAATGAAGAATTGATTGATGAAATTAGAAAAAGAATGAATTAAAATATTAAAAAAATAAAGGAGAAAAATACATATGAACGACAATGATAATATTACTAGTATTTTTAGAGGAACAGTAGCAAGAAAAATATTTAGAGTTGTAAATAGATATTCACAATATAATATATACCATGATAAACCATACATACAAGGATATAAAGAGTTTATTAAACATGATATATTTTATAAGTGTGAAATAGAAAGACCACCGTTTGAAGCAGGTGAAAAGGTTTATATAAATGATCTTGATTTAACAGTTACAATTAAAGAAGCAATTAGAAGTACAAATGGAGAATATGTTTATAATACAGATTATTATTATGATATTATTGAAGATGAAAAAACTAAAGAATCTAAAATAGAAGCAGAAAAAATGTTAAAAGAAGAATTAATTAAATATAATGAATGTTTATCACAGCAATTAAAGCGAAATAAAAAGTGGTATCAGTTTTGGAAATAAATAGGAGGTATACATATGACTAGAGAAGAAACAATTAATAAAATAAATGAAGTAAAAGCAATGAATTTACCACATATGAGTTATGCAAAACTAAAAGAATATTATGGTAAAATATCAGGATTCAAAGAAACAGAAGAAAATATTATAATAATGGATGAATATTTAAATAATTATCTCGATCCTAAAAATAAAGCATTTGAAAATGGATGTTGGTTTTGTGGTAATAAAGATGTATATTTATCTTGGGGAATAATTCATGGTGTCGCACATTCCAATTGTTGTGGATTATCATATAAGTGTTATCATTATTCAGATGATATTTGTGAAGATAAAAAGTTGTTTAATGGTAGAATAGATATAATTCTTCAATATCATCCTGATGGGTTTGAGATTGATGAAGAATGATGAAGAATAATGAATAATATGGAAAGGAAGAATATTATTATGCTCAAACAATTAGTAGAAAACATTAAAAATGCCAAAACAAATGAAGATATTAAGAAAGTATTGTGTGAAATGTATGTGGTAATACTATTGGATTCAAAAGTTAGAAAAGAATTTGATGAGTATATTAATAAAAATACATATTAAGATTAAAGGAGTGGCAGTCTTATTTATACATAAGAATATTTTTAAAGGAAAAGTATTAAGAAAAATATATTCTATAAGAAAAAATACATGCACTGAAAAAATTACACAAGAAGAATTTGTAGAATATAAAATATTAAATGAACGTGAAGAAGATAAAATCTATAGAATTGGAGAAAAAATTTATATCAACAAATTAGATGTAAATATTACAATTGAAGATACAATTAAAAATACAAATAATGAATATATTTATTATACTAATTACATAAGTATAATCGAAGATGAAAAAAGTAAATTATCAGAACAAGAAACAAATAAAATAATAAAAGAATATTTAGATATGGTTAAAAAGAAAGATAAAGAAAGAGAAGAAAGAATTAAACAATCAATGATTGAACCTATTAAAGAAGTAATGACAAACGGATATTATTATATTGCTAGAGGTTATTTTAGTTACTGTGGAATACAAAAACCATATCTAACGCAAAGTATAATTGAAGCATATGATTTTAGTTGTCGTCATGATTATATTGATCATAGAAATTTATCTATAGACATTAGGTTTATGTTAGAAAAATATAGTATTCCAGATAAATTTGAATATAAAAAAATATACGAAAATGTATTTAATGAATTATGCGAAAAAGAAGGAAAATATATTGGAGAAAATGGATTACATGATTTTTATCCATATTATAAGAAAGATAATAAAGTGTATACATATAAAGATTTAAATAAAACAAGAAATACAATATTACGCGCAACTGCAATTATAGAAGGGCAAGGATTTATGATTAAACATGGTTCCAAAGTAATAAGAAAAATAACAAAAAACAATTGTAATAATATAAATATGTATGCATTTAATTACTTAATTAAAATTTGTGATTATAATTTTTAAAAAATATTATATTATATATTATTGAAAAGGAGAATATATTATGAAAATTTTAATTGGTTATTGTAAATAATGTGGTTCACCTGTTTATAATACTGACGAATTAATTCCTGATTACAAAAATGTATTTGAATGTTCTAATTGTAGTCAACCACATGCAAAAGATGAATTGTGGGATGAAGTGCCATATTATATTGAGAAATAATTTAATGAATTGTCACTTCTGTAATAATATTAGAAAGGAGGTTAGTAATCTGAAAGGAAAAATTAAATTAAAACTACATGATAGAGATTATACTAAATGGTTAGAAATATATCTTAAAATGGAAGATGAATGGTTTTATTGGCATTCTGGTACTATTGTTAGTCATTGGGATAAGACAGAGGAAGAATTCTATGATGCAGTAATTAAATATCTATCAGATGTTAATAATATAAAAATGTCTGGAGAAGAATTAATGAGAGAGGTTATTGAAAATAAAATGAAAAATGCAAAAAATAATAATAAAGATAAAATAGTAAAAGATATGTTAAAGAAACTTAAAGAACCAATTGAGATTGAAGTGAAAATGTAATAGTATAAAAAATAAATATAATAAAGGAGACATGTATTATGAATTTAAATCACAAGGGTAGAAAAGTAAGGATTATCAACACTAAAGGTTTCATCAGAGATGATTATAAATATTTAGAAAAGTATATTGATCAAACAGGAATCATCAGATATGATTATGGGAAAGGTAGTGAACATAGATTATCAATTAAATTTGATGATGAAATATTAGATAATATAAATGATAATAATGGAAGATTATGTTTTAGGATTGATAGTGTTGAGTTTATTGATGATACATATGTGAAACCTTTAGAAAATGATAGTAAATTAAATATAAATCATGCTAAATTAGGTGATATTGTAGAATTATCAAATGGTTTAAAAATGGAAATATGTGAAGATGAAAAATATCCACAATGCTATAGGACAGTGGATATATCTACAAAAGAAAATGTAACAACAATAATATCAAAACATAGTTTGAAAACATATTGTATAGGTAATAAAGTTTGGGGGATATGGTTCAGATAAATTTAAAATAGTAAATATTAAACGTGAAGAACAAAAAGTTAAAAACAAAGATATTAAAGAAAAGAAAAATAAATTAGAATCAAAAACAAAACAAAAACCAACAAATAAAGTATATACATATGAAATGATGCCACATAAAATCAATTGGAAAATAACGCATAATGGTGAAATCATAAATCAAACGATTGATTCAGGCAATGAATCATATAAATTAATTATCAATGGAAATACTACTATTGTTATTTTAGATGATGGATGCAAGGGTGTGGCAAAATGTTTACCTAGTAATGAGTATGATTTGGATAAAGGTGTAGATATCGCTTATACAAAAGCAATTATTAAGAGTAATCAGAAAAAGTTAAAAGGATTAGTTAGATAAAATAATTAATTAAAATAAAATTATGAAAAATTTAGGTAAAGAAGCGAAAGATAAAATTACAGGATTTGAAGGTATCATTATTGGTAAGATTAATTATTTATTCGGTTGTGCTCAATATGGAATTGCACCAAAAAGCAAAGATGGAAAAATAAATGATACTAATTGGTTTGACGAAGGAAGAATTGAAATTATCGGGAATGGTATTGTTCCTGAAGAAGTTAAGGTAGAAAAGAATGGTGGAGTGAATAGGGATTGTCCTAGATAGGTACTTGACAGAATATAAATATAATCGTATAATATAATCAGTTATTAAATAATAAAACTTACGAAAGGAGGAAAATACATATGATTGATATAGAACATAAAAACGAACCTAAAGTTAAAATTGATTTTGCTTACACTGACGAATTCGACAATAATAGTAGACTTATCAAAACACTTATGAAAGTAGATTCAAACATTCAAACTCAATTAGAATTATTAATAGAAGAATTTAAATGTTTTTTAATGGGTGTTGGATTTTCGCCTGAAACAGTTGATGCTATACAGATTGTAGAGAATTAGATTAAATATTAGAAAGGATAAATATGAATAAAATTATATTTGAAAATGGTAGTGAAGTAAAAATAGTTGAATCTGCATCTACTTTTAGAAGTAAGAGAAGTGAATTGATTAGTTTTTATTGTACAGAATGTAGAGATATGCATATAGATGTTCCTATATCAGAAATGTTGCATATTAAAGATGATATTTTTATATGTAAAACAAGTTTTGAAAATAATTTATATCAATATTTTACTGAAGAATCATATTTATATTTACCACCGAAAGAAAATTAAGTTGTTATCAATCTTATCTTTGGTTTTAATTTAATAAACAAAAAAAGGAGAAAATGAATATGTATAAAATTAAAATAGAAAATAATAATAATTCTAAAAAAATAGAAATACCAGAAACACCATTCTTTCTATCTCATTGTGATGGTAAAAGTTATTATATTGTTTCAAAAAATTCAGATAAAGATAGATATTTATTAACTGCTGTTGACAATGGAATTACATATGATAATAATTATGTAGGAAAACAAGTTTATAATAATTTAAATAATGGCACTTGGATATTGCATGAATCTAAAATTGTAATAATTTAATAAACAAAAAAAGAGATTGAAAATATGTACGATTATTATGAAGAACCACCTTATTATGAACCAACTTTAGCGGATGAAATTTTAATAGAATATCAACAAAAAATGAAAGATGCTTTGTTAGATAGTGTTAAGTCACAAATTGAGAATATCAAGGATGAAAATGTAAGATTAAAAGAAGAAAATGGAAACTATAAACAACGTGAAAGAGATATTATAAATAAAGAAAATGATTTAAAATACAAAGAAGAAAATCTTAAAAGAGAAGTTACTAATGAATTTTATCAAAGTAATATTGGTGATACTTTAAAGCAATATGTAGAAGAGTGTGAAGTATGGTTTGCTGATATAAATCGTTATCAAAATGAAAAATGTAATTTATGTAACGAAGAAAGAAAATTAGTTGCAAATTTTCCAAATGGTGAAATTATTAAAACTGCATGTGCTTGTGCAAAAATGTTAAGTAAATATGTTCCTGCTATAAGCACAACTACAATGATTAAATTTAGTAAACGAGATAGTAGGTATTCTTCAGAAAGAATATTTTATTTTAGTAGAAGTTATTCTCCTAATAATGATAGAAATAGTTATGATTATGATTATCAAGAATTTAAAATATATCATGTTGTTAATGAATTTAATGAAAGTATTATTGAATTGCATAAAAATAAATCATATGGCGAGAGACTAGGATTTAAAAGCAAAGAAGAATGTCAGAAGTATTGTGACTGGCTGAATAAAAAAGATGATAATTGCGAAGAAATTGAATTAGATGATGAATAAAAGGAGAAAATAATATGATAGTTAAAATAGGTAATACTTATTACAATTCTACAGAAGAGCCAATTTTATTAATACTTAGCAAAGAAGAAAAATCTCATATTGCTAATATGGAAGAAAATAAAAAGAAATATTTATCTTTTCCTAGTGATTATAATATAAATAATGCTAAGATGATTTTAGAAAATGTACCTGAGTGGATACTTAAGTGTATTGATTGTTAGAATATAAAAATAAATAAGGTATAAAATAAATAGTAAAGGAGAATATATTATGTCAGAATATATAGATAAAGTAGTAAAAGTAATAAATACAGATGGATTTCAATTTCAAGACAGTAATGAATTAGAAATGTACATAGGTAAAATAGGAATAATTAAAATTGATCATAATTATGGATTTAGAAATAGATTTATTGTAGAATTTTATGATAAAAATGTAAATGATATTGATAATCAAAAAGGTAAAATATGTTTTGCTATAGATAATTTAGAGTTTATAGGTAAAAATGAAGAAAAAGATAAAGAAGATGTAAATGATAATACTTTACCAGATGATAATATAAATAAAAATAATTTGCAAGACATAATTAAACAAATGCTAAATGTAATAGGTGACTACGAAGGAAGTAAAATATCAATGGGTATTTGGCCTCCAAATGAAATATATTTTTTAGTTTATGAAACTGAAGCATTAATTGAAATAGATAAAAAAGAAAAATGTGCTTATTTAAATACTGATACAATGACACATCATTTGACTAGTAGTATGTTAGATGAATTGAATCAGATTGTTAAAATAATTGATGATAATATTGATGTTATTTTAGAGTGTGTAAAATAGTAATACATTATAACGTATTATTATTAAATAAAATATAAAAAAGAAAAGGAGAAATGAAAACATGAACGAATTATTAACTAGTTTATTGGAGAATCCAGAGGCATTAAAAGAAATGATTAAAGAACAAGTAGGTCAGTACAAACCATTAGTTTATATGATTGGGACAGAATTATTAGAAGTTTATAAAGACTTCGCAAATAATACTGAATATTTTATTGTCAAAGCAAAAGTAAGAAAGAATCAATTTGATGCATATGTTGAAGTAGGATTTACAAAAGAACAAGCAATGATGTTTTTACTTGCTGATATGGATAGTATGAAAAAATCAATTAGTAATGTTACAAACAGTGTAGGGAATAAGAGTAAAAAAGAAAAATAAAATGATACATATTATATGTTGTGGTTGATGTCTATTATAACCACAACATATAGTTAAATGTTTGAATAAAATGAATGTTTTGAGATGAAACTAAAAAGGAGTAGAAATAATATGTCATTAAAACACTACAAATATAATAATAACCAATGTATTATTAATAATCATTCAGAATCATAAAATTATTAAAATGGTTTTTACATCATGGAGCAGAAAATTATTGTGGTGGAGATATTCCAATGTTTAATAATTTATATGATATGTTAGATGAATTAGATGTAATATATAAGAATTTTAATTATGAAAGTGACAATGAAGATGATTCTTATCTAATAAATGATGTTTCTGAATTAGAAGAATTCTTATTAAATAATATTAATGAAAATACATTAATTCCATCAGAAGATGAATATCCTATATTAGTATCATGGTATAGAGTGGAAAGTTTTGATAGACATGGAGATGTTAGTATTAAATTAATGAATTTTACTTCTATGAAGGAAATTAAAAGTGTGAATGATTTTATTGATGAATATAAAAAATAAATAGAATGGAGAAATAATATAAAACATGAATAAAAACTTTATAATCGAATGTATTGATATCGTAGAACAAATAAAATTAAATTCAATAGTAGCAATAACTAAGGATAACGAAGAATTAAAATATCAACTTAAATATGATGAAGAATTTAAAGATTTAAATTTAGAATGTTTAGACAAAGAAAATGAAATATGGGATTTTGGTGATACGATAGAAAATGTTAAAGAAGGGTTAGTATGTGATGCTGTTAGATATAAATATCAGAAAATAAGATTAATAAAGGAGGATTAATATTATGATTGATAAATCATGTTATACTTGTAAAAGTGCTAATTTATCAAAGGACAAATTTCCTTGCAATAAATGTCATAATCAGAATAATTGGAGTTATAGATTCGATGTTCAATTATTATGTTTAGTCGGAGTAGGTATAATAGTTGCTGGATTTATATTGTTATAGTAATAATAAAATAAGTTAATAAGGAGGAATAATACATAATATGAAAGTTAAAATTTTAAAAATTAAGAATAGTATTTCTAAAAGAAAAATTGGAGAAATAATTGAAGCAAAGAGACTTTATGAATTAACCAATGAAGAATTAGAAGAATCTATAGGTTATATTCCTAATGATGAATCGTTATGGGAGAAGAATGATATATTTATCCATGAAGAAGGAAATTATTATGTATATATGCTTGAAAATGAAATAGAGATTATTGGAGAATAATTTTATTACTACATATAGTTATTATTATATTATTAAATAACTATATGTAGTAAAATATTCACATAGAAAAGAGATGATTATTATAGGTAGTACAATTTATAGTGACCAAAAACTCATGTATTTTCCTACACAAGAATATGAGACACATAGATTATTAGCATTATTAGGAGATATTCAATTAGACTATATGCAAGAAAGATATTTGAAAGAATATGTATTTAGTAAAGAAGAATATAATGAATTATTTATACAAAGTGCTAATAGTAGTGTCCCAATGAAATTTGTTCTATACGATAAATGGTTAAAAGAAAACAAATACGATTATATTAAATCATATTTTACTATTAAATTTGGCAGTAAGGGAAATAATACTAATAGCAATGATAATTTTCCTATTACAATTTGTGATCCATTTTCTGGAGAAGGAAATTTCTTAGATGTATTCAAGTCATTCATCCCTAAAAATGATTATGGCAGTGATATACTATTAATTGGAAATGAATTAGAGGAAAATCGTTTTAATTTTATAAAAGAAAATATTAATATTGATGAAAAATATAATAAATCATTTGAAGAATTGAATTTACCTACTTCTAGTTGTAGTTTAATATTGTTCAATCCTCCATATGGATCGCAATCAAATGGCATTCGTAATGTAAAATTCTACTTAAACCAAATCTTGGAAAGAAAACTACTCTATAACCCAACCACATCAAAAGATTATAAAACAGGTTATATGGTATTTGTTATCCGCAAAGATGATTTTCTTGATAGTTTAGATATAATCTGTCAACATTTTAATGTATTAAAAAATGCAATCTATAAAGTAAATGCAGAAGAATATGCAAAATTTAAACAATATATTTTCATTGCTAGATTAAATAATAGACCATATGATTTAAATAATATCACAGATGCAATGGATTATAAAAATAATTATAATGACATAAAAAGAATTATTGAATCAGAACCAGAATTTGAATTGTCAATGTACAATACATATAGGATGATGAATTATCCTTATATTGATTATCAAACTTTAAAAGAGAATTATCAATATGTAGAAGTATCAAATAATTATATAAGTAAAAATGATAGTATATGGAAATGGGTAAAGGATATTACTGAATTAAAGAATCTTGGTGAAGAAAAACTAACTGTACCTAAACCTTTAAAATTAGGTGAGATTGCAAATATATTGGCAAGTGGAATGATTAATGGAGAAATAGATTTAGATGGAAAAGGAAAACATGTGGTTATAGGTGGTACTAAGAGTATTGAGAAGAAAGAAGTATCAAATTATAAAGATGATAATGGAGAGAAGATTACAGAGACAAAAATAATTAAGATGAGTTTACCTTATCTTAATATTTTATGTTCAGAAAATGGAGAATTGAAGATAAAAGAGTTAGGAGAAACTGAATAATGATACCATATATTCAAACAGATGGTAAAAATAAAATTAATTGCAATGTAGATTTAATTATTTTAGATGAAAGTGAACCAATATTAATTTCTTTATGTGATTTAAACATTAAGAATAAAAAAATATGTGCAGATTTAATTTCTCATTCTTATGAATTATCACTAAGAGATAGAGAAGATACATTTTATAGTAAGAATTTATATGGTAGAGATAATCATTATAGATATAAGTCAGATAAAATGGAGAATAATTTAACTCATACAATTATATATAATACTAAAATTAATCAGTATTGCATTAATTGGAATAATGAAGATAAAAGTAAGATTCTTACTAAGTATTTTAGAAATATTCATTATTTACCTGTTACAAGTGAAATTGTAAAAATAATTTTAGACAAAGATAAAATTGAACAAGACAAATATAAATATAGTAGTTATGGTTATGTTAGTGAATGTACAGTTTATACTAATAATCCAATGTTTGCAGAGTTAAAAGTATATAAAATTAATGTAACTTGGTTTAAAGAGAAGTTAAATAATTTGAAATTAGAAGGTTTTAAAGATGATTTTGATTGGAGTACAATTGAGGATATTGAAGGATATATTTTCAAATTTTTAGAACAAATTAAAGAAAGATTAAAGAATAATATTAAGATATTGTATAATAAGGATAATATTAATCCTAAAATATTTGAGGGTAAATTAAAACCTTTTGATGGTCAAATACCTGTGATTCAAGCAGGGTTAGAAGTGTTGAAGAGAGATAGAGTTGTTTATTTAAATTGTGAACAAGGATTCGGAAAAACATTATGTGCAACAAAAATTAATCATTGTTTTTTATATCAACATAATAAAAATTATGTAACATTTATGACCATACCATCTATTACATTAACTCAATGGAAAGATGAAATAAAAAATAGTATTAAAGATAAAGTATATATACATATTATTAAGAAAACTACAGATTTTATTAAACTATATAATCAAACTAATTTACAATTTGATAAACCTACTTATATTCTTGTTGGTAAAGAAACATTTAAACTTGATGCTAAAAAAGTATCAGGAGTAAATATAAAAACTAGAGAAATAAAAATGAAAAAAGAAGTGCAACATAATTATTACTATAAAACTATTGAAATAGTTAAAGAAAAAATCACTATTGCTTGCTGTCCTGATTGTGGAGTACCATTAAGAAATGAATTAAGGAAAAAAGAAGATGTATTTTTTACAGAAAAAGAATTTCAAGGTAATCCTAAGAAATCAAATTATAAATGTTATAATTGTAATAGTGTCTTGTGGCAGAAAACATATGATAAAACAAAGAAAGTAAGTTTAATAAATTTTATTAAAGTAAAAAATATTCATTTTGATAGTGTAATTATTGATGAAATACATCAGGCAAATGGTATAGAAACAATAATTTCAAATGCTACTAGAACTTTATTTAACTATAGTAAAAAAATAATATGCCTTACAGGAACCTCAAATTCAGGATATGCTTCGTCAATTCATAATATTCTTTTAGGATTATTCCCTAATAAACTTAAAAAGAATGAAGTATTAGATATTAAACAATTCATAAAAACATATGGAACATTAATGGCAGTTAGCAAGAAAAGAGATGGAGAATATTATCGTTATGGCAGAAGTGAGATTAAAGATAGCGATTATAAAGAGGTCGAAGGGATAAATAGTATCGCTTATACAAAATATCTAGCAGAAAATTATATATTTGCAACATTAGACGATTTAGGAAAAGACTTACCAGAATTAATTGAAACATATATTCCAATTAAACAAAGTGACATTATGGAATCTAATGAAAAAAGACTATGGGATGATATTAAATCAGCAAATGCATTTAATTCAAAAATGTATGAGGATTCAATTGTAAAACATTACATTAATAATCCTTTTAATTGGGATAGTATATCTATTGAAGGGAAAGATGTAACAAATATTGTTCAACCAATTTGTATTCCCAATATTATTTTACCAAAAGAAAGATTGCTTCTATTAGATATTGTTCAACAAGAATTATTAGAAAATAGGAAATGTTGCATTTATACATTCTTTAATAACGGTGGAATGTATATGCAAAGTGATACTATATCAAAAAGAATTGAATATTTACTAAATAAAAATAATATTAGAACATTTACATTGAAACAATCTGTCCCTACATATGAAAGAAGAGATTTAATTGAAAAGAAAAAAGATAATTTTGATGTATTAATAACTAATCCTCAACTAGTTGAATGTGGAATTAATATGGTATTTATTCCAAGTTATATAAATTATATGCCAAGTTATCATATTAATATGGTAGATCAATCTAATAGAAGAGGGTATCGTGCAAATAGTACGTTAGAAAATAGAATTTTTCATTTGTATTATGACAATTCATGTGAAAATAGTATTATCAAAAGATACCAAAGAAAGAAAGCAGAAAGTAAGGCAATTGTAGGACAATTCAATATTGCATTAGAAAATGATGATTCAATTAGAACTGCAAGTAAGTTTGGTAAGAAAATTAATGATGGAGTTGTGTAATATTCATATTTATATTGAAGAAAATAGAATATATCAATTGAAAAACGGAGTAAATCGAAGAAAACGGGAGGTAAACAGAGTTTTATAGTAAGTAAATCATTACCAAATATTGGTTTGGTCATGAAAATAATTCTTGACAAAGTAATAACAGAATGTTAAAATAATTATAGTAAAAAAACAATAAAATAATAAAAAGGAGATTAAATTTATGAAAAAATTATTAGTTGTTGGGACTATTGTATTATCTCTTGCGTTAACAGGTTGCAATGCAGGAAGTAGACATTTTGGTGGAACAATAAATATAGACCTTCCAAAAAATCAAAAATTAATCACTGCAACATGGAAAGAAGATAGTTTATGGTATTTAACTAAACCAATGAATAATAATGAAATTGCAGAAACATATGTATTCCAAGAAGATAGTAATTTGGTGTTTTAGAAGGCAAAGTTATATTTAAAGAAAATAAAGAAGAATTAGTTATAAAAAGTAAATAAAATAATGTATGCACAAAATATAATAAAAATACAAAAAGGAGAAATGAATTATGAAAATTAGAAAGATTGTTTTAGTAGTTATATTATCTACAATGTTATTTGTTTTAGTTGGGTGTGAAGAAACCACAAGAAATAAAATAGACAATCAAGCAGAGAAAAAAGCAGAACAAGCAGTAAGGATGATGGAACAAACTCCTACTCCATCATTAGAACGTAGTCTTGAACGTGAAAATATTGTTAAAAGATTAAAAATTACAAATGATGCTAATACATTACAATGGATTTATCCTATGAGCGCAGGTAGAGTTATTGGAAGATTTCCTGTACTTGGTAAAATAACTAGCGGTTCAAAAAAACTAACTCCTGATATGGATGTTTATAATAGCAATAGACCAATGCCAGATGAAATGGGAGCATATGGTAGTAGTGACGGTTATGTATTTTGGTTCGACCCTGCTGGACGATATCATCAACATAAAGGAGATTATTTTTTAAGTCCTGTGCCATATAAAATTGATTTAAATTATGGAACCATTTCAGTAGAAATTGATAAATCAGTTCAAGATAAATAAATTATAAAAAGGATAAGGTGATATTATGAAAATATTATTAATTGGATTAGCAATAATTTTCAGTCTAGGATTTATAAGTGCAGGATTAGGATTAATTACTTTACCAGGACATGTAGCAAGCAATAGTGTCCAAACGGCACATGATGTAGTAGATAAAACTATTAATGCAAATAATGCATTATTTAATTATGAAGAATTCTTTAATAAATATGAAGGTGCTAAGATGCAAGCAACAAATATCAAGAATACAGAAAAAGCAATTCAAACATTAAAAGATACTTATGGTGAAGATGCAATAAAGTGGTCTAAAGATGTTCGTAATGATTATTCTAATCTTCAACAAAATATTGAAGGATATAAAATGATGTATCAAAAAACTGTTCAAGAGTATAATGCAGATAGTCAAAAATTAAATAGAAATTTATTTAAATCAAAAAGTTTACCTTATATGCTGCCAGATTATTATAAGATGATTGATTAAATAATTATATATTAATTATAGGAATTTAATAAACTATTGTAAATTTAAGTATTTATTAAATTCCTATTAAAGCAAAATTTTGCTTTAATACTAAGATTATAAGGGGGAATATTATTATGGAAAATCTAGAAACTATTCGTGCTAATTACGAAAGAGAATATCATCAAACTGCTGAAGAATTATTACAATTAAAGTTGAAAGTTGAAACTATGATTGAAAATCTATTTGTTGATGGATTTACTATAGACACTAAAAAAGAAATGGTTGAAATTCTGAGAAAATGTAGATAAATATCATTACATACATTTTATTAAAATATAAAGGAGATTTAATATATGCAAGATATTAAATGTGGAGAAATAAATATTATGTTTGAGCATGTTTATTGCACCGAATGTAAATATGGAGAAGAATTAATAGAAAGTATTATAAATTTAAGTGATACACCAACTATATGTGAAAAATGTTGTCCATATGATCCTGAAGATAGTAGACCATTTCATAAAAGAAAAAATTATATTTTAAAGGAGAATAAAACTATGAAAAATCAAACAGAAAATTACATAATTCTAAAACCTATCGCTGAGAGATTTAATAGAATTGCAAATTCTATCTCAGATGATGAAATTAGATCATTAATCAAAGATGAAATGAGAGATCAGCTTAAACGAATTAATTTTTCATCTCAAATTGAAGAAATTATTTTTGATTATATTGATAATAATCAAGAAGATATGTTGGATTTGTATAAGCAAGAATTGAAGAATAAGTTTAGATAATATAAAAAGAGAAGTTGGTAGTAATATATGCAATAAAACATAGGAAGTAATATTGCTATAAAAGTAGTTATACCAACTTCTCTAATAAGATTATAACCAGTGGCAATGTAAAATATGCATACATAATATTTAAGAAAGGATTATCTATGAAAATAGCAGAAACATATATTTATTATGTCATATATAATATAACTAAAGATGGATATTATTCAAGAATTGAATCTATGAATGATTTTAAAACTGAATATGAAATTAATAAGTTAATTAGTGAAGCAATTCCTTTTGATAATAGAGCAGAAGCAAATGAATATGTAAGAGAATGGATAGATAGAGATAACAAAGATAAATATATTGTTAAGAAAGTTAAGGTAGATTATTCTATAAATAATTGAAGGAGTAGATAAATTATGTATGACTATATTATTTGCATGAAAAGTGGCAAAGAGTATAAAATTAAAACACAGTTTAAATTTGAGGAATTAATTATGAAGATAATGCCTAAACAAACTAATGAAATTAAAATATCACATTTTGAATTAATAGAATGTGCAGAAAGAATGTTGCGATTATAGGGAGCGAAATATCTAGTATTGAATATTTTATTAAAGTAGATTAAGGAGGATTAATTATGCAAATTGAAGATTTTAGTTATTACACTGTGCCAATGAATAATATTAAAAAGCATCAGAAAATTATATTATATTCAATTAATAATCTTACTAATATTATTGGTTTTAATAATGCAGTGAAATTTGTAATGCAATCTGTATTAATAGAAATACTAATGTATGATAGTAAGTATGTATATCATTATGATTTTGATTATTGGTGTGATGAGATTATGAAATGTCCTTATATAGATTGAAACATGATAAAAAATTAGTTTGGTTGTGATTTAGGGTATTGATAATATAATTGTATAATAAATACACAATAGAAAAAGGAGGATTAAATTATGAGTAGAAAATTAGCAAGCATTAAAACTATCTCAGATATTCAACCAATTGAAAATAGAGATAGGATAGAATTGGTGATTGTGGATGGATGGCAAATTATTGTTAAAAAAGGTGAATACAAAATAGGTGATAAAACTATTTTTGTAGAAATTGATTCGGTATTACCTGAAATACCAGAGTTTGAATTTTTAAGATCGAAGAAATTCAGAATCAAAACAATGAAAATGGCAGGTACATTATCTCAAGGTATTTGTTTACCACTATCTATTTTGCCTACAAATAGACAATATAAATTAGAAGATGATGTTACAGAGATAATTGGAATTAAACAATATGAAACAACAAGGGATATTGAACCAGAAGAAATAATACCTAAAAATAATAAAAAATTTCAACATCCTATTTTTAAGTATTTATTTAAATATTCATTGTTTAGAAATTTATTATTACCTAAAAAACAAAATAAAGATTTTCCTGAATTCATATATAAAACTGATGAGACAAGAATTCAAAATATGCCATTTATATTAAAGAATAAAGATAATACATATGTTGTTCGTGAGAAAATAAATGGTCAATCAGGCACATTCTTTCTAAAGAAAATGAATAAAAAGTGGTCTTGGCAAAAACAAAATTATGATTTTGGTGTATGTTCAAGAAATCTTAGATTATGGAACGAAACAGATAATAGTTATTGGTTTGTTGCAAAGAAGTATAATATAAAAGAAGTGCTTAAAAATTTAATTGGAGATAATGATTTTGTAGCAATTCAAGGAGAATGTATATCTCCAAAAGTACAAGGTAATAAATATAAAGTTTCTGAAGCAGATTTATATACTTTTAATCTTATTTATCCAGATGGTAAAGTATCTTGTCTATGGGGAGAAGAAATATTAAAGCATCATGGGATTAAATGGTGTCCTTTGATTGAGAAGAATTTTATATTACCTGATTCAGTTAATGAATTACTTGATTATTCAACAGGCAAATCAAAATTATATAATACTTTAAGAGAAGGTTTAGTATTTAGAAATTATGAAAAGAATTTATCATTTAAAGCGGTAAGTCCTGAATTTTTGATTAAGAATGATGAATAGATTAATAAAATAAATTTAATTGGTTTAACTTAAATGAAAGGAGAATATAATAATATTGAAAACAAATATCTTCATACCTAAAACTATCAAAGTAGGTTTTCAAAATAGGTCTGATACATATACTCAAAAATTAGCCTACGTGATTTATTATGATCAAAAAAATGTATTACGTAAAGAAAAATCCTGGGAAGGCTGGCGGGATAAAAATATTGAACCACAAGAATTTTCTAATGAACCAACGTCAGGATTTGTGTTGAATAAGAAAGTCGGCGATTATAGATCGGATTGGAATCACAGACATGCTTATTGTAGAGTATATGATTCAAGAGGAGATTTTGAGTTTGAAATAACAATAGAAAATCTACTTTACATCTTAGAAAATGCAACGTCTACAAAAGGAAAAGGGTTAGAAGGAGAATTCATTTATGGTTGGAGTAGCAAGGATATCCTATTAATTCCTTGTGAATCTCCAGATTATAAAGAAATTACTCAATATAACAATATGATTCATGAGAAAAACTATGTAAAGGTTAAAGACTTGACATTAGGTGGTACATATAAAACTAAATCAGATGAAGAATATATTTATATGGGTAGATTTGATTATTATGATACTAAAGATGAAAGAATATATAAATCAAATAGTCGTTATGATTATGAATGGGTAACGAATAAAATAAACAAAGGTAAACATCATTATTTTATCAGAAGGTATGATGATAATGATAAATATAGTAGTAAATGGATTAGTTTATTAACATTAAAAAGTTTAGGAGAAAGATTTATCTCAATAGTATCTTTAGAATGTGTCGATAATTACGCAGAATTATTTAATAAACTTGAATGTAACGAACATTATTCTCCTGTTGATGATAGTAAGGATGAATATATAGAATATACTTTTGAAGAATTTAGTAAAAAGGCAACAAATAGAGGGATATATTTTTATGATACAGATAAAAGATATATTTCTGTAGAAAAAATGTATAATAATACAGGTAAATATTATCTTAGAGATGGTAATACTTATGGTTTTCTTAATAATAATAGAACATATATAGAGTATACTTTGGAGGAAATATACAATAAATATAAACCAATGTATAAAAACACATATCTAACAAATGGAAAATTATATTCGGAGGGAAAATAATATGAGTGAAAAACAAATGACAAATGATGATAAGATTATGTTGTTAAAATCGCAGATTGCAGAGAAGAAGAAGAAAGGTTTAAAAACTAAAAAGAAATTTTCACCATTAACAAATTGTTCTATAGAAATTGATGGAGTAAGATTGAATTTACAAGTATTGAACAAAGAAAATTTAATTCATTTATTAGTTAAATTAAATTCATATTTATTATCTGCTGTTGATTTAGGTTTAGAAGATGAATATAATTTTTCTGGTTATAGTATTGATCAATGGATTACTGATGTTAAATTGAAATTAGATATTTTAAAGTATGAGGAAGAGGATAGAAAGTTGAAGGAATTGGAACGGAAACTTCATGTGCTGCTATCCTCCGAAAAACAGGTCGAATTAGCGATTAATGAAATTGAATCTTTGATTAAATAGTCTGGTAAAATGATATTAAAAAGGAGATTATTATGGAAGTAATTATAAATGGTATAAAATATATTCCCGATGTGGGAGAAGTGAATAAATCTAATAATTGTTCTTCTAATTTGGTGTCTAGTTGTAGAACTTGTGATAGGCAGATAAATAGAGGAGGTTATAAGTGTGCTTTACATATAGATAGATATGTTGAATGTTTGGAAAATAATCGAAAATATTATGAAAAAACATCAGGTGGAAAAGTAATAGACTTACAAGGATTAGTATTACCTGAACCTGTTTTTCCTTATAAGATATGGTTTTAATTACATGATATGAATAAATAGAGAAAATTGTGTTTTCGCAAATCATTGATTTTATTGGGTTTGTGAAAACAAAACTCACAACCAAACATAAATTTCATGCTGAAATTATATTTGACATACTACTAACAAAATGTTAAAATAAATACAACATCAAAAAGGAGATAATACATAATGCAAAAATGTAAAATTTGTGGTAAATGGATAGATTGGGATAACCAAAATATTCATTATGGTGGACATGTTTGTAATATTACTACAGGGAAAGAAACTCCTTGGAGTAAAGAAGAAATAATAAATAATGATAAATATAAAAATGCAATTGAAACAATTAGAAGTAATTATCCACCAGAAAATTATACTGCACTGAGAGAAGCATTAGATTTGGCTATGGAATGTTTAAGTGAGAAATTAGTATAAATATATTTTGTAAATACTATATGTAGTATTTTAATATTATCTTACATACTACATATAGTACCAGAATATGTCCAAATCACAGATTGGTAATGAAAGGTAGATAATATTGAAAAATTATATATTATGGCAATATCATAAAAAAGAAGATGGAACAGTAATTCAAACACCAGTAGAAATAAATTCTGAAGATAAAAAATCATGCCCTAAATGTAATACATATTTTTTAATTGAAGAAAAAAATATAATGCGTTGTGCAGGTTGTTTTTATATAACCTGTTATATATCTAATAATGATAATAAATGTGAAAAAATAGATAAAATTAAAAATTGTTTTCATATCCCTATTGAATTAGTAGAAGAAAATAAAAATTGGTTTGAAGTAAAATATGAATTAAATAGTGCTAAAGAAATCAATATATTAAAATATAAAATAAATAATATATTAAATAATTATAAATGAAAGATTTTATTAAAACATTAAAGAAAAAGGAGAAATTATGGATAAAGAGTACATGAAGTTTCTAAATTTCAGGACAGAATTAATTGAGTTATTAGATAAGTATAGGTATGAAATATCAGGTACAGGTTATGAAGATGGTTCAATGAACATAGAAAATAAAAATGGTGTTGCTTATATGCTAAAAGATGTTTATTCAGATTATAGAGCATTAGATTCTGATTGGAATGAATTATCCACAGATTATATATTAAATATGTTTTCAGAAGATAATACATCACCTATTGAAAATAATAATATTGGAATATTCACTAATAATTATAATAAAGCATATGCATTATTTAATGATTTACATAATAAGAATAAAGATAATGTAGAAAGATTTAGACAAAGTAAAGAAGAAATGAATTTATTATTAAAAGATGGCAGATATTTTGTATGGATTAAACTAAGAGATTCTTCAAGAGGTCATAGATGTTCAAAAGTAGTTTATATTGATAGAAATTTAACCTTAAATGAGTTACAATATTACATTAAACCTATTTGTTGTTATTGTAGAAGGGAAGATATAAGAGTATTTTAATAAAAGGAGAACATAAATTATGGAAAATGATAAGATATTAGAAAGAATAGATAATACATATCAAACTAACTTAGAACATATTGAAAAAGTATTATTAAATGTTGGAATTAATATAAGAAAAGATAAATATGAATTAAAATCATTATCAGAAGTACTTGAAGAAATATCTACGAAATGGGATGAATTATCTACAGAAGAAAATAAATTTATTAATAAATGGATTTGTATGAGTATAGCAGGTATAAAAGATGAGAATTATTTAAGAGTATTAATTGATAAAACAAGTAAAGGAGATAACTTATGGAAATCAAAAACAAACAAGATAAACAAAAATATTTAGATTATCATATCAAAGAAAAAGATATTGGTTGTTATGCACTTGTAACTTATAATAATTATACTAAAGCTATTTATTTAGCTAATTTAGGAAAATCAAATATTAAAGGTGATAATTGGTATTTAGAATATCCTTGTGAATTAAGAGAATTTATTTTAAATAATAAAAAGGATTTAAAATATCTTAAAGAACAAGGATATATTATTAAAAATGGAAAGGTATATGAAATTTATAATACACAAACTGCACCATTTTTACCAGATATGTTGGATGATTTAACTTTGATTTCTGAAGAATATTGTTTAGAATGGATGTTAGAGAATAGGAAGTAAAATAATATAATTTAAAGGAGAGTATAAATTATGAATAATGAAAAACTTATGGAAGAATATTTACAATGGAGAAAAGATACTGGTAGATTTAAGCAAGAATTAACAGATGTAATTGTAAATGATAACGGCGTAATTAAAACAGAAAAGAAAATGTCATGGGTTGTAAAGACTTCACCTGATGATTGGAGAGAATTTTGTAGGGATAGAGGTATAGAGTACGAAGGTGAAATGAAATTATTGGCAATGTATTAATTGCTTTGAAATTCCTCTTTGCTTATGATATTTTTAAAGAAAGGAATGATAGTTATGTGGAATGATAATGAATCTGAAGGATGTATTTATGATACAGTAGATTGTAATTATTGTAATAGTTGCGGTAAATTATATAAAATAAGATGTAAACAATTTGGTAATTTAGATGGTATGAATGGTTCATGGTGTATTTGTAGTGAAGATTCACCAGAATTATTTAAAGCATGTTGGAATGAAAAATATAAAAATATTGAACCAAAAATCAAAAAATAAATCTTGACAGAATGATAAAATAAATGTTATAATGTTAATAGAAAATTAATCTGTCAAGGAGGTAAAATTATGAGTGAAAATACTTTTAAAGTTTGGATTACTAAATATGCTTTAACGCAAGGAATTCTTGAAAAAGTAGCAGAAAATGCAAGTGTTGAAGGTTTAATTAATATAGTGGATAATAGATATGAAACTTATATTAATGAAGGTAAAGATTGGCATAAAACCAAAGAATCTGCAATTAAACGTGCAGAAAAAATGAGATTAAAGAAGATTGCTAATGTAGAGAAACAATTGCAAAAGTTGAAGGAAATGAAGTTTGAGTAAAAAATATAAAGGAGGTTACATATGAATAAGATTAAGAGAATTCAAGAATTGGTGAAAGAGTTAAATATTCATAGGCATAATTATTATAATCTTAATAAACCAACTATTTCGGATAAAGAGTATGATATTATATTTGATGAATTATCTAATCTTGAGAAAGAATATGATTTTGTTTTATCAAATAGTCCAACACAAACTGTAGGGTATGAAGTAATATCAAAACTACAAAAAGTAGAACATCCTATTCCACTTAAATCATTATCGAAAACTAAATCTATTGATGAAATTAATCAATGGAGAAAAAATCAAGATATTTTAGCAATGTTAAAGGCAGATGGATTAACAAATGAAATAGTATATCAAAATGGAACACTAATTGAAGGTTCAACCAGGGGCAATTCTTTTATCGGCGAATTAATCACTCATAATTGTAAAACATATAGAAATCTACCAAAAGTAATACCATTCAAAGGATTTTTAAGATTAGCAGGAGAATCAATTATTCATAAAGATGATTTTGATAAAATTAATTCAAAGTTATCAGATGAAGATAAATATGCAACTCCAAGAAATTTAGTTTCAGGATCTTGTCGTCAGTTAAATAGTAAAATTTGCTCACAAAGAGAAGTATATTACTATGCTTTTGGAATACTTGAATGTGATGAAGAATTATCTGATTCTAAATTTGAGCAATTTAAATGGTTAAATGAATTAGGAATCACAACAATTAATCATATTAAAATTAACAAAGGTGAAAATATTGAACAATATGTTGATAAATTATATCAAATAGCAGAAGAAACTAACACTCCAATTGATGGATTAGTATTTAGCATGGATTCAGTTGAATACTCTAAATCATTAGGTGAAACATCTCATCATCCTCATCATAGTGTAGCTTTAAAGAGAATTGACTTAGCAGAAACAACGCAATTAAAAGAAATTGAATGGTCTGTTGGTAGAACTGGAGTTATTACACCTGTTGCTATTTTTGATACTGTTCTTTTAGATAATACCGAAGTATCAAGAGCAAGTCTTCATAATTTAAGTATTATTGAAGAATTAGAATTAGGGATTGGAGATTCTGTATCTATAATAAAAGCAAACCAAATTATTCCTCAAATTGAAGAAAACTTTACAAGAAGTAATAATATAGGAATTCCTAAAGTATGTCCTGTTTGTGGTGCTATTACAATTATTGAGCAATTAAATGAAAGTAAAGTATTATATTGTACTAATCCTAATTGTTCTGCTAAATTATTGAAAAAGTTTTCTCATTTTGTTTCAAGAGATGCAATGAATATCGAAGGATTATCAGAGCAAACCCTAGAAAAGTTTATTAATCAAGGTTGGTTAAAAACTTTTGATGATATTTATAATTTAGATAAATATAAAAGTCAAATCATTAAATTAGAAGGTTTTGGAAGTAGATCGTACACCAAATTAATTACTAATATTGAAAAATCTAAAAAAGTTAAAATGCAAAATTTTCTGTATGGATTAGGTATTCCTAATATTGGGAAAGGTTCAAGTAAAATCATTGCTAAATATTTTAATAATGATTGGTTTGCATTTGAAAAGGCATTATTAGATGGATTTAAATTTACTGTATTAACTGATTTTGGTGAAGTTACTAATCAAAGTTTACATGATTGGTATAATGATGAAAATGAAAGAAAAATGTGGACTGAGTTGAGTTATATGGTTGAATTTATAAAGGAGGAAAAGAAAATTATGATTAATACAGATAATTTCTTTAATGGGAAGAAGATTTACGCCACTGGTAGTTTTAATAACTATAAAAAAGATGAAATTAAACAATTATTGGAAAGTTTAGGTGCTACATTTGCTTCAGGTTATTCTAAATCTCTTGATTGTTTGATCGAAGGAAGTTTGAAAAGTAGTAGTAAAGTTGAAAAAGCTAAGAAAGATGGAATACAGGTCATCGGAGAAGATGAATTTATTAGAATGATTAATAATTAAGTGTTAATTAAATTTTGTTCAAGGGAAAATAAATTTTAAGAATAAATAAAATTTTCCCCCTTGACAGAATAAAAAAATAAATATATAATAGTAAAGGATTAAGAAGTAAGAAATTAATCCAAAAACAAAAAATTAAATTGAAAAGGAGAAATGATTTATTTATGATTGTAAAAGGAGGAGTTTATTGAGTAATAAATATACATATGATTTTGTTAAAAATTACATAGAAATTGAAAGTGATTCTGGATGTGAACTTATTTCAAAAGAATATAATGGTGTAAAAGAAAATTTAGATATTAAATGTAAATGTGGAAATGATTTTACAACTACATTCGATTGTTTTAAAAATCAAAATAAAAGACAATGTAATACTTGTAGTGGATTCACAAATTGGGATCTAGAAAAAGTAATAAATCTATTTAAAAAATATAATTATGAAGTTTTATTTGCAGATGAATATAAAGGCAACAAACAAAAATTTACACTAATAGACAAAGATGGTTATTTCTATTATATAAGTGTTGAACATTTCTTAATACATACACCTAAAAAATTTCAAAAATCTAATCCATATACAATTCAAAATATAAAATTATGGCTTAAAATAAACAATAAACAATTTGAATTATTAAGTGAAAATTTTGAAGGTGCAATAAAAAATCTTAAATGGAAGTGTTTGAAAGAAGAATGTGGTGAGACATTTGAAATGATTTGGAGTAATATTTATAATGTCGAACATGAATGTCCTTTTTGTACTGGTCAACAAGTAGGATTATCTAATTGTTTAGCAACAAAGAATTCTGAATTGGCAAAAGAATGGCATCCTACTAAAAACGATTTAATTCCTTTTGATGTAACATGTGGTAGTGGAAAATATGTTTGGTGGAAGTGTAAAGAATGTGGTCATGGGTGGGGAGCAATGGTTTGTGATAGAACTAGTAAAAATAAAAGTGGTTGCCCTGAATGTAATAAATCTAAAGGTGAAAAGAAAATAGATGAAGTATTAATAAATAATAATTGGATTAAAATATCTCAAGAAGAATTTAATAAATTAATTGATGAAGATAAATATAGTAAGAATTATTTTATTCCACAAATGAAATATAATGACTTAATTGGTCTTGGTGGTGGTTTTTTACTTTATGATCATTATATTCCTAAATTAAATCTTCTTATAGAATATGATGGAGAATTTCATTATAAACCAATCCAAAATTATAAAAATGAACCAATGGAATACGCAGAAGAAAGATTAAGAAAACAACAAGAACATGATAGATTGAAAGATAAGTATACACAAAATAAAAATATAAATTTATTAAGAATTCCTTATTGGGAATTTGATAATATTGAAGAAATATTAAAAAAATACATTTAAAAGGAGGAAATGTTTTTATGATTAATGTAGAAAAAGTCCCGTACAAAAGTATTGAAGTAGAGGTTAAATCTGGAAAATTACAAACCATTTCTACAGGAGACAAGATTAGTTTTGTTGTAGAAGATACTGGAGTATTAAAACAAGGTACTGTAACTGGTTTTAAAGGTACGAAACCTGAAAAAGTAGAAATTGAATTTATTCCAAGTGATGGAAAGCATAAGGAAACTTGGTCAGTGATTGAGATGTTGGATGGAAGTTTAAGATTGGTTGAAGATGAAGATAGTGAAGAAGAAGATGGAGAAGATGAAAAAGAAAATGATATTGAGAATGATGAATAGGGTTTAGTGAATAGGTTGATTAGTTACATAATAGAAATACAAAATAAATAAAATAATAAATACATAGGAGGAAATTATTTATATGAGTGACAAAATTAGAAGTTTGGTAAATTCTGTAGTATTATCAGGAAAAGTAACAGAAGTAGAAGTAAAAAAAGGAATAAATACAAATAAATCACCAGATGTTAGAATTAAAGGTGAAATTCAATTTGGAGATACTAAAGTTCATACTAAAAAATTTGAAGTATATGCAGCAGAATTTAATAAAGATAAAAAAGAAAGTAAAACATATGATAAAGTTTTAGCATTCGCAAATACTGTTAAATCTGTTGCTAAAGTAGGAGAAGATGAAGCAACAATGGTATCTATTCAAGCAGAGTTTGGTACAAATGATTATGTAAATCAGAAAGATAAACTTGTTGAGGGATTAAAAATTATTGCTAAATTTTTTAATGACCCCAAAGTAGGAGAAGAATTTAAAGGCGTCGCTGATATAGAAGGTTATATTCAATCTATTATACCAGAAGTTAAAGGCGAAGAAGAAAAAGAAACAGGTAGATTGAGAGTTACTGTTATCACTACAGATTTCTTTGGCAATATTATTCCTGTTAAAAACATCATTGTACCAGCAGAATTTAGAGAAGCATTTGAAGAAGGATATCAAGAAGGTCAAACTGCTAAATTATTTATTGATTTTGTAGTTAATCAACCAGAAAGTAAACCTGTTAAAAGTGGTGGAATTGGCAAACAAAGAGTAACACAAGGCAAATCATATGTAGAAATGATACTTACTGGTGCCGATCCTGCATTTGATGAAGATGATGAAGTAATGGGTATTAGTTCAGAAGCTATTAGAATTGCATTATCAGAAAGAAAAGCAATGTTAGATGATTTAAAAGCAAAAGGATATCAAGGCGGTAAAAGTGGCGATAGTGGAAAATCAGATAATAGAAAAGGATTAGGGAATGGTAAACCAAAACCTATTGAGGAAGATGGAGATATTCCTTTTTAAACATCAAAATTAAGAAAATTTAAAAAATAATTTCTCATAGGATAAAAATATTGTTAATTATCCTATGAGAAACAATATAAAAAATATAAAATAAAAAGGAGATTAATTATTATATGACAACAACTATGGAAATGGATTTTACACAACCAAGTATTACAGTAGTAGAAAAATCTTTAAAAGGTAAAAGTATATTTATTTACGGCCCAAATGGAACGGGAAAAACTGCCAATTCTGTAAAATCTTCTAGACCATTCGCTATTCCTTTTGAAAATGGATTAAATGCGATTGCAGGATTACCATATTTCAAACCTACTAAATGGGCAGATACTAAAAAAATTAGTAAGCAGTTTAAAAGACCAGAAGTAAAAGCATTATATGATACAATTTTAATTGATACAGCAGATAAAATGGGTGATATGCTTGAAAAATACATATGTAGTACATTTGGTGTGACCGATTTAAGTGAAACAGAGAATGGTGCAGGATATTTAGCAGTAACTAAATATGTTAATGAATTTATTGATAGTTTAACAGATGAAGGATATACAGTAATAATTATCGGACATGATACTGAAAAACAAATGAAAGATGCACAGGGAAGAAAATATACTAGAAATGTTCCTAGAGGAAATAAAAGAGTTATTGCTGCTATTTGTGATGCAGTTGATATTATAGGTTACTGTCAACCAAATGGATTTAATGAAGAAACGGGAGAAGAAGAATTATCTACAATCTATCTAAAAGACGGAAAATATTTTAAAGCAAGGTCAAGATGGATTAATATACAAAATTCTATTACTCCTTTTACCATGAAAGGGATAGAAAAAGCACTTGTAGATGCCATTGCTAAAGGCGAAGAAGAAGACGGTAGTGAATTTTATGTTGATAAAAAAGCACCCACTCCTTCTACTACAATAATGACTTTTGAAGAATTATTAGAAGAGATAAAAGAGACAGCAAAACAAATTAAAGAAATAACTGATGAATATACTATTTATACTACAGCAGTTGAAAAAAGATTAGGAGAAGGTATGAAAGTTAGTGATTGTACTGGAAAACATCAAGAAGTATTAGAGGAATTATTAGAAGAATTAAAAGAAAAAGTATTAGAACTACAAAAGTAAAAATATAAAGGTAAATTGTAGAGAGGGCTAATCATATCCTCTCTACTTTATACTATTGATGAATTAGGTGATATTATGAAAAATGAAAGGAAAGTTAAATGTCCAGTATGTGAATCTTATAATCATAAAGAAGAAACTATATATTATCAAAAAAGATATTATTGTAAAATTTGTTATGAAAATAAAATAAAAGAATCTGATGATTATAAAAATTTAATTCAATATATTTGCGAACTTTATGAAATTGATGCTCCTACAGGTTTTATGCTTACACAAATAAAAAATTTTAAAGAGCAATATAATTATACATATAAAGGAATGGAATTAACTATAGATTATTTTTATAATGTAAAAACAAATAATACTCCAGAGGTAGATAGGGGATTGGGTATTATTCCTTACATCTATGAAGAAGCGAAAAAGTATTTTATAGAGACAAGAGATATAAAAAAGAATTTAGAAGGTGTTAATATTCAAGATATTATTAATAATATTAATATTATATCTATTAAAAACTCAGATAGAAAGAAAGAAAATTATAAAAATATTGCAATAATTAATATTAATGAAATTTAAAGTTTCTATTATGGAGGTTTTTCATGTCAAAAAAGAAACTAACTAACTATGTAAATAAACAAGCAATTAGAGAAGTATTAGGTTGTCTAATTCAGACTCCAAAATTATTAAGAGAGTATAAAATTTCAAAATCTGATTTTCCTGAAGATTTTCATAAATTAATATTCGCAGCAATTAATAATCTATATAAAAATGGAATTGAGAATATTGATGCAGTAGCAATAGATGAATATCTTTCTCATTATGAAACACAGTATAAAATATTTGAAAAAAATCAGGGAATAGAGTTTATTAATAATATTGAAGAATTGTCAAGTGTAGCAAATATTAAATATTATTATGAACAATTAAAGAAATTTTCATTATTAAGAAGATATATGGAGCATGGTATTGATGTATCAGATTTTTTTAATCCAAATGAAATAGACCCTGTGACAATTGAAAGTCAACAAGAAAAATTAGATAGTAGTTCAATACAAGATATAATTAATCATTTTAAAAGAAAACATTTAGAAGTTGTTGCACCATTTAGTATAGGAGAAGGTAGAGATACTAAAAAAGCAGGAGTAGGAGGATTAGAGCAAAAAGAACGATGGAAAAAAGATACTGCATGGGGAATTGGATATTCAAGTGCTTATTTAACTACTGTTTTTCATGGATTGAGAAAAAGAAGATTTACTGTTAAATCTGCTGGAACAGGTGTGGGCAAAGCAATACCTAATTATACAATTATTCCTACTCCTGATGGATACAAAACAGTTGGAGAAATACAAAAAGGAGATTTTCTATTTGGTCAAAATGGAGAAAAAACTAAAGTTTTAGAGGTTTATCCACAGTCAGAAAAAAAGCAAGTTTATAAAATAACATTTTCTGATGGAAGAACCGCAGAATGTTGTAAGGATCATTTGTGGACTTATATATACGAAGGACATAGAGAAAAAAAACATAGAACAGAATCTATAGAAGATATTATTAAAAGAAGTAAAGGAACATATCAAAACAAAAAAGGATGTTATAAATACAAAATACCTCTTAATGAACCTATTAAATATACTGAAAAGCAATATTCAATAGAACCTTATATATTAGGTTTATTATTAGGAGATGGAAGTTTTAGATATAATAAGACTAATAAATCTCTACCATTTTCTTCTATAAATGAAGAACTTCCTAGTGCTATTGCTAAATCATTAAATTATAATTATAAAAAAAATAAAGCAAAAAATTATACTTATACTTTTGGCACACAAGGGAAAAATTTGTGGATTTCAGAAATTTTAAAAGATTACCCTGAATTATGGCAATCTAAATCAGAAACTAAATTTATTCCTCGTAATTATTTAGAAGGTTCTATAGAACAAAGATATGATTTACTTGCTGGTTTATTGGATACAGATGGAAGCATTGGGGAAAAAGGAAGAATTCAATATACTACAACTTCTTCTTTATTAAGAGATAATGTTATTGAGTTATGTAGAAGTCTTGGTATGATTGCTACTTATTCAATTGATAAAAGAAAAGAAAAATATACCATTGGTGAATGTTATACAGTTCGTATTCAATGCAAAGCAAAAGAAAAAATAAAATTATTTAAATTATTAAGAAAAGTTAAAATAGCTAAATCATATCTTAATAATAATAAAAGAAAAGAATTAAAAAACTATATTTCAATAAAAAATATTGAAATACTTGACAAATATGAAGATATGACTTGTTTTACAGTAGATAATGAATCTCATTTATTTTTAATGAATGATTTTATAGTAACTCATAATACTCGCACAACAATAGCAGATATAGGATACTCTTGTTCTCCTGCTTATTATGATAAAAACAAAAAAGCATGGATTCAAAATCCTAACGGTATAAATAATGGGGCGTTATACATAGGTACAGAAATGGAATTACTTGAAGAAATTGACCCTATTTTATGGGCATATATAGCGGATGTTCCACAAGAACATATTGAATTTAATATGTATGAAGGCAATGAAGAAGAAAGAGTTGATGAGGCAATTAGGATCTTAGAAGAAGATGCAAATATATGGTTTGAATATCTTCCAAATTATGATTCTGAAATGCTTGCTGATGTAATAGAAGAACATAAAATACAACATAATATTTCTCATGTATGGTTTGATTATATACATACAACTGTTGAATTGAGTGCTGAATTTGGTGCTGAGTCTAAAGTAAAAATGGTAGTTAGAGAGGATCAGATACTAGCAAATTTATCTAGTAAACTTAAAAATTATACACGAAAATTTGATGTTTCTATAGATGCAGGAACACAAGTAAATGATAAGTCTAAAGATGAAAAAAATAGAGATGAAACAATTGTTCGTGGTTCAAAGGCATTAATTGATTAAAGAAATATACTTCTTCACTTTTATAAAATAAAAAATAAGAAAGGAGAATTATTGAAAAAAATAATTATTCCAGATGAAGAGAAAGATAGAATATTAATTTTATATTCACAAGGTTTTGGTTATAGAATAATACATAAAATATTAAAACCAAATTATTCAGAAGGTATAATTTTAAGATATTTAAGAGAAAGCAAAGCAATAGAAACAGATCGATTATATAGAAAATATGAATATAATAAACTATTTTTTAAAATAATAGACAATGAAGAAAAAGCATATTGGTTGGGATTCCTATACGCAGATGGAAATGTTAGTGATAGAGAAGTTAGAATAAATTTAAATTCAAGAGATAGGAATCATCTTGAGAAATTTTTACAATCAATAGAAGGCAACAACACAATTGAAGATGGCATTCAAAATTCTTTTGGAACAATAACTAATTATAGTAGAGTGTCTATTAATAGTATTGAAATGATAAGAGACTTAACTAAGTTAGGATGCATCCCTAGAAAATCTCAAATATTAAAATATCCCAATGAAGAACAAGTTCCTAAATATTTAATTAATCATTTTATTAGAGGATATTTAGATGGAGATGGAAGTATAATAATTTCAAGTAAAAATCAATGGAGTATAGGGATACTTGGAACAGAATTGTTTTTAAAAGGATTGAAGAAAGAATTACTAATTGATAATGAGATTGGTTTTGACAAAAGAAATGGTCATCCATATTTAAATTTTGGTGGTAATCTTCATGTGTTGGAAATATTATCTCGTTTATATGAAAATAGTAAAATATATTTAGATAGAAAATATAATCGGTATTTAAAATTAAAAAGTATATATAGTGAAGAAATTATAAAAGAAAGAAGTATATTTTCTAGTCGTTTACGAAAGTAATTTTGTAAATAATTAGGTGGTGAACCTAGAAATCTAGGGTGTATGATTCACGTTTAGGAACTGTAGGAAATGACAGTTAAGAATCATGCTAACAGGGGAAGTCTAAGTCAGAAATGATATGATAATCCTGTGCCAAGTTAGAATAGAAATATTCTTAAAGGTGCAACGACTATTCCGTAAGGAAGTACATTGTAGATGAAATTTCTACTTTGGAAGTGCCACCCTCCTATATTTAATAGGATGAAGATATAGTCTAGTCCCACTTTTAAATAAGTGTTAAAGTATGCTGAAAAGCAGGGTGCAAACGAAATCAGATGGAGCAGTAATTGCAATGCCTCCAACAGAAAAAGAATTAAAGAAAATAGAACCTATTTTAAGAACATTAATAAATTGTCCTACCCCTAATTTAGTTTATTCTATCTATAAAAATAGAGGTGGTAAATGGAATAAGGTAAAAATATGGTTATATATTGACTATGACACTATGAGAACATATGATTTATTTGTTACAGATTATGAATATAAAATTGATAGTGAAACTGTTAGAGGTTTGAAAAAAACATACATAAATATTGAAGATGATGAAATGGTTTCAAATACTCCTACTGTTAAAATAGTAGATAAGAAAGAAACACAAATTGCTAATATAAACACTATTTTTTAAAAGGAAGGTGATCAATTGATTGATAAAGATTACCTTCTTGAAAATATCACAGAAGAGAATGTATTAAATATATTAGCAGATTTTAATATTGCACCACATACAACAAAAAATAATGAAATATGGTTTAAAACTGTTTGTCATAGTGGAGAGAGTAATAAACTTTGTTATTTTAGAGATTCAAAAACTTTTTATTGTTTTACTAATTGTGGTTTTATGAATATATTTTCTTTTTTAATGAAAATAATTCATGCTAGTTTTACAGATGTATTAAAAATAATTGCTAAAGAATTGGGTATAAACAATAGGCAAGGATTTAATAACCAAATTTATAATAAAGAAATAAGAAGTGAATTTAGTACAATTAATAAATATCTATCTATTAGAAGAAAAAAACATAAAGAATTAATTCATTTACCTAAAATAAACAATCCAAATATTTTAAATTATTTTGAAAATAATGTATTTTATCAAGGGTGGATAGATGAAGGTATTTCTATTCCTACAATGCAAAAATTTGGAATAAGTTGGTACGAATCAGGTAAATCAATAATAATACCTCATAAGAATATTAATGGTGAAATTATAGGAATTAGAAGAAGAAGTAGTTTACTAGAAGAAGATAAAGACAATAAATATATGCCATTAATATTAGAAGGAGAAATATATTCTCATTCTCTAAATATGAATTTCTATGGATTATGGGAGCATTTAGAAGCAATAAAAAAATTTAAAAAAGTTGTAATTGTTGAGAGTGAGAAAAGTTGTATGTTAGCACAAGAATTCTATGGTGACAATGCTTTTGTTATTGCAACGTGTGGATTTAATATATCAAATTGGCATAGAGATATATTGTTAAAATTAGGAATTAAGGAAATTATTTTAGGCTTCGATAAGGATTTCAATATTTTGGAATTCGATGAGTATGATGAAAATGATCCAGAGTATTTGAAATTTACTAGATATGTAAATCGGATTAATTCATTAGCACAAAAATTTACATCATTTTTTACTACATATGTATTATGGGACACTGATAGTAAATTATTAAATAAAAAAGATTCTCCATTTGACCAAGGAAAAGAAGTTTTAGAATATTTAATGAAAAATAAAATTGAAATAACGACAAATGATATAAATTAAAGGAGGAATAATTTGAAAAAGTTATTATGGAATACAATTCACAAAGTAAATTTTAACAAAGAATATGATTATTTAGAGACAATTCTATCTGCCGTAGGCATTAAAGATATTGAAAGTTTCCTTAATGTAAATATAAACCATACATATAATCCATTTCTATTTAGAAACATGAAAGAAGGATTAGAATTATTACATAGAAGCTTAGGTAAAAAAATAGTTATTAAAGTAGATAGTGATGCAGATGGTCATACATCTTCTGCATATAAATATCAATTTATAAAAGATATTTCACCTGAAACTGAAATTATATGTAAATTTAATTTTAAGAAAGAGCATGGATTAATATATAAAGATGTAGAAGGAATAGAAGATTTAAGTTTAATAATTGTTCCTGATGCTGGATCAAGTGAAGAAAGTATTAAAGAGTATGAAGAAATTAAAAATAATATAAATGTACCCATCCTAATTTTGGATCATCATGAGATATATAAAGATATTTATAATTGTGAAAATGTAACTTTAATAAATTGCATGGATGGTCAATATCCCAATTCTAATCTTTCTGGTGTTGGAGTAGTACATAAGTTTTGTTTAGCATATTGTGATACATATAATATAGATAAAAAAATAGCAAATAAATATCTAGATTTAGTCGCATTAGGGATGGTTGCTGATATGATGGATATGAGAGAATTAGAAACTAGATATTATACTTTAGAAGGACTAAAAGAAGAGAATAAACATAATTTACTTATTAAAGAAATGACAGAAAAATATGCAGAAGAAATGAAATTAGGAAATACAATCACATCATTTGGCTGGTCGATTGCCCCAAAAATTAACGCTACTTGTCGGTATGGAAAAGATGATGAACAAAAAGATTTATTTAGAGCATTAATAGGTGAAGTAGAAGATAGAGAATACCAACCAAGAAGAAAAAATAAAAATGATCTCAAACCACCAATAGAAATTCATTCACTACAAAAAACTATGGCAAGAGTAGCAGGGAATGTTAAGGCAAGACAAGATAAGCAAGTCAGAACATTTATGGAGGAAATTGATAAACAAATTATTGAACAAAAATTAGAGAATGATAAAGTTATTATATTAGACGGAACAGATATATTAGAAAAGAAATCTGTTAGTGGATTAGTTGCTAACAAATTAGTTTATAAATATAATCGCCCTATTGTAATATTAAAAAGACAAAAGAAGAATAGTGAAATCTTTGGTGGTTCTATTAGAGGATATGAAAAGGGAAGTATTAAGGATTTTAGACAATTTCTAGAAGATACAAAATTATTTGAAAAGGTGGCCGGACATAGTAACGCTGCTGGAATCGAATTAAAACAAGACAGAGTTCAAATTGTAAGAGATAAATGTAATGAATTACTTAAGAATGAAGAGATTATTACCAAACATGATGTTGATTATGAAATATCTGCTGATAAACTTTCACCTAAAAATATTTTAGAAGTTGCTAATGCATATCAAATATGGGGAAACAAAGTTAATGAACCAACATTTGCAATCACCAATATAGATATAGTAGGCAAAGACATAGTAGGATATGGAGATAATAATATATTTATAAAATTTACATATAGAGATATTGAATTTATAAAGAAATATTGTAGTAAAGGTGAATATGCAGAAATGTCATTAAGAGATAGAAATATGTTAGGAGAAAATTTAAAATTACTAAGATTAACTGTAATAGGCAATTTTGTTTTTAATGAATGGAGTGGAGTTAAACATCCACAAGTTAAGATTAAATATTATCATGTAGAAGAAAGAAAAAGTAAAATTGATATAGATATTGATGATATATTTTAAAGGTTAAAATATAAAAGTATTAATAAAGAAAGGAGGTTTTTATATTTATTCATTACATAATCATACATCATATTCAAATGGTAGTAGAGGTTTTGCAGACTCTAGTATAAAACTAAAAGATTTAATTAAAACTGCTAAAGAATATAATTTAAAAGGTGTTTGCATCACAGACCATGAAATTTGTGGTTCATTTGTTAAAGCAAAAAAATTAGAAAAAGAATTAGATTTTCCTGTATTACTAGGCAATGAAATATACTTAGTTAGTCAAATTCAATCTGAACAATTAAAAAAAGAATATAATAGTGAAACAATGTATTACCCTCACTTTCTTTTAATTGGTTTGGATATGATTGGCAATGATCAAATAAGAGAATTATCTACAATTGCTTGGGAAAATGCTTATATGCAAAAAGGCATGATTAGAACAGTAACTTTAATGGAAGATATAGAAAAAATTATAGGTAACAATAAAGGGCATGTTATAGGATCGACAGCTTGCCTTGGCTCATCTCTAAATCGTTGGATTTTAGATAGAGAAATTAATAATAATCTAAAAAGAGATAAGCAAATAGAAAAATTTATTAATTGGGGAATTAGTACATTTGGAGATAATAATTTTTATTTAGAATGCCAACCTGCATATTCTGATAATGTAGAACAGTGGACAGTAAACAATTATATATTAAAATTATCAGAAAAATATAATGTTCCATATATTATCACTACTGATTCTCATTATCTATCTAAAGAATTATTATCTCTTCATGCTTCTTTTTTAAATAGCGATGATAATGCTAAAGAAAGAGAAGTAGATAAATTTTATGCAACTGCATACCTAATGAAAGAAGAAGAAATATACGAATACTTTAAACCTTTCTGGACAGATAAACAAATTGCTATTGCTATTGAAAATACATGTAAAATAGGAGATAGAGGAGAAAGGTTTACATTTAATAAAAAACAAATCATTCCTAAAATTAAATTTGATGAAAATTGGGAGAAGAAATTTAATAAAAAAATATTCCCTGATAAAGATTGTATTCAAAAAACTATTTATTCAAAGTTTGAAGATGATAGATATTTAATGTATTTAATTCAAAAAGGAATAGAAAAATTAATTCCTAAAGAAGATTATGAAGAAACATTTAATAGATTAGAAGAAGAGATAGAGCAATTTTGGAAGGTATCAGAAAAAATAGAAGATAGATTACATGGTTATTTTATTACTGTTGCTAAAATAATAGACATTATATGGAATGAAGGAGATAGCATTGTTGGTGTCGGGAGAGGCAGCGTAGTTTCTAGTATCATTAGTTATCTCCTTGAAATATCACAAATTAATCCTTTAAAGATGCCTGTAGATATGCCATTTTATCGTTTTATTACTGAATTTAGGAGTGAGCTTGCGGATATAGATATAGATAGCCAAAGTGATAAAAGAGAGCAAATATTTAACGCTGTTAAGAATTATTTTAATAGTATAGGTGGAGATGTAATAAATTGTTGTACATATACTACACTTTCAGCAAAAGCAGCAATACAAACTGCGTGCAGAGGATTAAAAATAGACACTGATACAGCACAAATGATGTCTTCAATGATTCCAATAGAAAGGGGATTTGTATGGTCATTAAAAGATACCTATTATGGCAATGAAGATAAAAACAGACCACCTGTTAAAGAATTTAAAAATGAAGTAGATAAATATGAAAAGTTATTAGAAACTGCATTGCTAGTAGAGGATTTAATTATTAATAGAAGTATTCATGCTGCTGGAGTATTTATTGTAAATGATGATTTTCATAAATTTAATGCTATTATGAGAAGTGCGAAATTAGTCAGAACTAGCCAATGGGATTTACATGACTCAGAAGAATTTTACTTAGTTAAATACGATCTTCTTACAACTAAAGCATTAACTAAAATAAGAAAAACATTAGATTTTCTTATTAATGATAATATCATACAATCAGAAAAGACACTTAAAGATACATATAATAAATATATAAATCCTATGACTATGAAATATGATACAAATAAAACATGGGAATTAGTGGGTAATAATGAAATCATAGATTTATTTCAGTTTGATACTGATGTATCTGTTGATGCATTATCAAAAGTTAAACCTAAATCTATGATTGAATTAGCACAGACTAATTCATTAATGAGATTACAACAACAGCCTGGAGCGATAGAATCACCTACTGAAACTTATGCAAGATTTAAAAATGATATTAATGAAGCATACAAAGAAATGGATGAATATAAAGTACCTAAAAAAGATCAGAAAATACTTGAAAAAGTATTAGGAGATTTTAAATTTGTTGCAGATACTCAAGAAGCAATTATGGCATTAGTAAGAATACCAGAATTAACAAATTTTACAGTAAATGACAGTCACAAATTAAGGAAAGCAATTGGGAAAAAAAGTGAGACTGTATTTGAAGAAACAAGAGTGATGTTTTATGAAAAAGGCAAAGAGTATAATATTAATATTAATACTTTAAATTATATATGGGAAGTACAAGTAACTAGACAGAAAGGTTACGCATTCTCAATTTTGCATTGCATAGCATACACATTTATAGCATTGCAAGAGTTATATTTATATCAAAATTATTCCCCTATATATTGGAATACTGCATGTCTTACAGTAAATGCAGGAGCAGATGATGAAGATCACGATAAAACTACTAATTATGGGAAAATTGCCAAAGCAATAGGAGATATTCAATATAAAGGAATTAAAGTAGCACTTCCTAATATAAATACTGCTAGTTTTGGATTTAAACCAGATGTAGAAAATAATCAAATTATATTTGGATTAAAAGGAATATGTGGTATAGGAGATTCAATAGCAAAGGCAATAATTGAAAATAGACCATATGAGAATTTAGATGATTTTCTAAATAAGATGAATAAATATAAAAATGCAGAAGAAGAAAATAAATTTGGTGATAGTGCTATAATTACTTTAATAAAATCAGGTTCATTTGATGAATTATTAAATATGGACAGAATTGATATAATGAAATTATTTGTTGAAAAAATATCAAATCCATTGAGTGAATTAAAGATGAGCAATATAGAAACATTAAAAGAATTAAATTTACTTACTAAAGATCAAATTGAATTTGAATTAAGATTATATAAATTCAGAAAATATTTATATACATCTAAATTCTTTGTAAAACAAACAGGTAAAAGTGATTCAACTAAATATTACATATTAGATAGTAAATTTGCCGAGCCATTTTTCTTTCAATATTTTGAAACTAATATGATAGAAGATAAAGATTATGAATATGATGAAAATGGTAGTGTATTAGTAAAAAAAGGTAGTTTAGATAGAGAGTATAATAAATTAATAGCAAAATTTAAAGAATATATATCAAATAATGAAAAATTAATTAATGTAGTAAACGAATATAGATTTAATATTTTATGGGATGAAAAAGTAAAAGGTACAATATCTAAATGGGAGATGGATGCACTAAGTTTTTATTATCACGAACACGAACTATCACATGTCAACAAAGAGAAGTATTTAATTAGTATATATGAAAACTTGCCAAGAGTGCCTATAGTTACTGAAAAATATATATATAAAGGATTAGAAAGACCAAGATTTAAACTTTGTAGAATTTGTGGAACTGTATTAGACAAAAACAAAACAAAACATACTGTAACATTATTAACACCTACAGGAATTACTACAATAAAATTATATAAAGGACAATTTGGATTTTATGACAAGCAAATTTCATATACTTTTGAAGGAGATACAAAGAAAACAGTATTAGAAAAATCATGGTTTTCAAGAGGTAATAAATTATTAGTCACAGGATACAGAAGAGATGACCAATTTGTACCTAAAAAATATATTGATTCAGCATATAGACACACATTGCAATTAATTAAAGAGATTGATGAACAAGGTGATTTAATATTACAAACTGAAAGGGTAAATGTAGATGAACTTGAATAATAATGGTAATGGAATAATAAAAGTTGAAGCAAGACATGAATTTACTCTCTTCCCTAAATACCCTATTGTATTGGGGAAGGGAGATGATAATTATGGAATTGTTAAATGGTCTATTTCAAATGTGATTGAAGGTGAACCAATTGCTGATAAAAATGATTGTATTACTGTGACTGGTGGTTATGATGAAGAAATAGACAGTTTGAAAACTTATACTATATTAGCAAAAGAAATTGAACATTCTCAATATGGGAAACAATATCAACTTATTTTTATTGGAGAAATATTAGATTTATCCAATGTAGGGAATCAAAAAGCATTTTTAAAAACATTCCTTACAACTGGTCAAATAAATGAAATGTTTAAAGTATTGGAAAATCCTCTAAAAACTATTCAAGAACATGATATTGAATCTTTAAAAAAAGTACATGGCGTAGGTGACTATATAAGTGAAACAATAATAAGAAGATATGAGAAAACCAAAGATTATTGTAATGTTTATTTAGAATTAGATGAATTAGGTTTAACTCCTAACTTTATTCAAAAATTAATAAGTAAATATCATAATCCAAATAAAATAATTAAAATAGTAAAAGAAAATCCATATCAGCTAAGTTTTGATATTGAGGGAATAGGTTTTAAAAATGCTGATAAAATTGCTTTAAAAAATGGCATGAATGAAAAATCACCAGAAAGAATAAAAGGGTATATTAATTATTTATTAAATGAATTAGGGGAAAAAGGAAATTCTTTTATTACTGCTGGAGAATTAGCTGCATATATATACGATGAATTTGATGGAATGGAAAATATTGTTGAAGTTTACATAGACGAAGAAGGGAATAAAACTACTAATATTGGAGTAGCAATTGAAGAATTAGAAAATAAAAATATAATAATAATGGAGAAAAATGAAAAGAAAACGCAAAGAAGAGTGTATCTAAAGAAATATTGGGATTTAGAAAATGCAGTTGCTAAAGAATTGAAAAGAATAGGGAATGCTAAAAATGAATTTGAATTTATTGATTGGCAAGATGTAGTTAAAAATCAAGAATTAAAACAAGGATGGAAATTTACAGACGAGCAAAGGGAAGGTATTAAAGAATGTTTAGATAATCAAATAATATTTATTACAGGATTGCCAGGTTCAGGTAAATCAAGTGTTCTTACAGGTGTATTGCAAGCACTAAGATGTTATGAAGGTAAATATTCTTTTGCTCAATGTGCATTAGCAGGTCGTGCAGGTGCTAGAATGCAAGAAATCACAGGTGAGGAAGGAAGTACCATATATAGGTTGCTAGGCTATAAACCAGGGAAAGGTTTTAAATTTAATAAAGGAAATAAATTGCCATATGACATCATAATTCTTGATGAAATTTCTTTAGTAGGTGGAGAAATATTCTTATCGTTAATAGAAGCAATTAAAACAGGATCAAAATTAATTTTATTAGGTGATATGCATCAATTAAGTGCTATTGGATGCATGAATTTGGCAGAAGATATGTATAATTCAAAATATATTAAAGTTGTTGAATTAACTAAAATACATCGACAAGCACAAAAATCAGGCATTATTGTTGCTGCACGTAATATTAAAGACAATGAAAAAATATTTGACAATGATTTTACTGGTAAATTAACTATAGGTGAATTACAAGATATGCATTTCTCTATACATCAAGATAAAGATGAAATAAGAAAAGATGTAATTGAACACTTTAAAAATTATTGGAATAGTGATCTTGTTAATGATATTATGGATATTCAAATTTTAGTTCCTGTAAAAGAAAGAGGAGATACATGTGTATTTAATTTAAATTCAGATATACAAGAGATATATAATCCTCCACATAGAAGTAAAGCAGAATTCAATATTAAAATTGATAAAGAAAAATCCTTTATTCTTAGAGTAGGGGATAAAGTAATGAATTTAAAAAATAATTATAAATTGTTTAATACTAAAGGAGAAGAAGCATTTGTTTTTAATGGATGGATAGGAACATTAGAAACAATTAATACATGGAATAGTTCTGCTATTATATATTTTCCTATTATAAATGACAGAGTAATTTTTGATTATAGCACTCTAAAAGAAAATATAACATTAGGTTACTCTAGTACAATTCATAAGATGCAAGGATCTAGTGCTAAAGTAATTATAGGTGCAATTGATTATTCAACACCTCCTAATATGAGAGTAAAAGAATTAGTATATACATTATTAACTAGAGCAGAAAAAGAATGTGTTCTAATCGGTCAAAATAAAGCAATTAATGAAGCAATAAAAACAAGTGGGATATCATATAAACAAACATTTTTATGTGAATTATTAGATGCTGCCTAAAAAATTAACAAAATATAAAAATAAATATTGACAAACAAATCGGAAACAATTATAATAATACCCAAGGGAAGAGATAAAATCCATAATTAATTTTAAACACAACAATCTCTTCCCAAAATAAAATATTAAAAGGAGAATATATAATGAAATATAAATACAATGATTTAATATATATTAAAAATGGTCAAATGTTAGGTAGATTTTTATTATACAGAGAAGACAAAAAGACAATTCTCGTTGAAAGAATACTATCTAATAGTTATTTTGGAGGAGGATATAGTGATAAAATAGTAGAAATATCTGAGAAATATGACATATTAACAAATAAAGAAGATATTAAAATTGATTTTGAAATTAAAATAAAAGATTTAAATGATAAACTTATTATTTTAAAAGATCAATTTGAGCAAGCAAAACAAATACCAATTAAATTACAAATAGAAAATTTACAGCAAGAAATTATTAATACTCAAAAGAATATGCAAAAATTAGATTTATCAATTCCTGAAAATGTTTTAAAAATGAACAATCTTATTAAATCAATTACAGAAAAAAATAAAGGTATAAGACATTTAGAATCTAAGAGTAAAAAGGTTTATCACGAAGAAGTAAATCCTATAATTAGTGAAATTAAAAGATTTGAAGATAGGATTAAAGAACATAAAAATTTAATGACAAATATTTTAAATAGAATAAAATCTTAACATTATCTTAATATGAAAACAGAAGTAATTAAGAGTAAATAGAAGAAAAGCAGAGTTTAAATTTTAAAAATCATCACGAATTCGAGGTTTTGTCATGTTTTACCAAATATAAATAAAAAAGGAGAATTAAATGAAGAAGGTATTTAATGAAGTGCAAATAGGAGATAGTATAGAATTATTAAATATATCTAAATTTAAAACAGTAAGAGATAATGACATAAGTGATTAAAAGTAAAAAATATATATTTATCTACAAAATATGTCAATGTAGTAGGAAAAACTAAATCATATATTTTAATTGCTTGTTATGATGGTCAATCATATCCAGATGAAAATTACTATGTTATTTAAATTGTTTAATGGAGATTTTATTATAAAAAATCATTGTAAAAATACTAAACGTGGGGCAATTTATTATAAAGAAGATTATTTTGGATATGTTGGAGAAGATGAAAATTATGTTTACTTAGCACATTATTATATTTATCAAGATGGTAAGGATGCAATGCGAAAAGTAAAAAAAGATGAGTATTATAAATTTGCAGTAAGTATAAATGAACCTGATTATGCAGAAGATTTTTATCAAAAAGAATGGGGATTAATTGGAAGAGAAATAAAATAAATTATAAAAAATAGTAAAGGAGGGCAACTTACATGAAAAATTCAATTGAATTTACAGGAATCAATTCAGGTGATTATGAATGTTTTTGTTGGGACGTTGACATAGAAACATTTAAAAAAATAAAAGGTGAAGAACCAGATGTATTTAATTATGTTGAAATAGATAGGTCAGATATTGATAATTATAAACCAATAGGTGATAAAGTTAGATTATATCCTAATGATATTTTTGAAAGAAATAAAAGAATTAAAGTTAAAATAGAAATTGAAACACTAGGAATATTTTGCAGATGTTGTGACAAAGAATTAAATCCTTCAGAGATAAAATCACACAATAAAGATAAAAGGTATGATGAATATTTTTGTGACAATTGTTTAACTAAATGTTCTGTGTGTGGAGAATTATTTGCTGACTATGATAATATAGGTAAATGTGAAAATTGTGCAGATTAAATAAAGGGAGAGAAAATTATGAATAAAACTAATAAAGAAATTAAAAAAGAATTATTAATTAATAATGGATTTATTGAATTATCTAGTGTATTTAACAAGAAAGATAATAAATATAAAAATAATAATTTATTTTGGTGGCAAAAGTTAATCATTAAATTATTAGAGATTAAAGAGAGAACTAGAAAGACAAAAATAGAAGAATATTTAAGAAATAATAAAGGAGCAGATTAAAATATATGATCTACATAAACAATCTAACCGAATTACCAATTAGTTGTAAAACATGTTAATTTAGAGGGGCAACAAATTGGGTTTGTTCTTTTATAGAATGGAATTGTAATATTTCAATTTATCGTCAAAATATTAAAGTAACTGAAAAAGAATGGTATGATGGAAATTGAAAACATCCTGATTGCCCATTAAGAGAAATTAAATAATAAATATAATATTAGAGGAGAATAAAACATGAAAGAATTTTTTACAAATATGATTGAAGATGCATTATTAAATAATGATATGTCTATTGTGTATATGGTTTTTATATCATTAATAAGTGCGAATAGCAATAAAACTAATGATGATATAAAAAAGAATTGTGAATCTCTTGTAAAACTAATTAATGTTTTATCAAATTATACAAATAATTCTAAATTGCAAGATATTAAAGAAAAGGCTATCAAATATAATGAAAAGTATTTAAATTATTAATAATTTAAGAAAGAAGGTTTAAATTATACATAATTCAGAAGAATATGATAATGAAGATAATGAATCAGAATTACAAGAAAACATAGAAAATCCTACATCAACAAATCAAAATAATTGTCCTAATCTAATCACAGAAATAATAAAAAAAGAATGGTATCCAGAAGGATTTGAAAGAATGTATCTAGAGTTTCCAAGAAGCACATGTAAAGATAAAACTGTAAAAGGGATTGTAAGTTGTTGTGGTAATATTAAACAGTGTGATAAGAAATTAAGCAAGGATAAGAAAGAAAAAGGTAAAGACGAAGGAGATAGTAAATTAGCATTAGAGATTAAGAAAGTTAAGAAAAAGCAGAAAGAAAACAAAAATAAAGGGGAATAATTATGGATTATATAAAAGAATTAGAAAATATAGAATCTAAAAACAAGAAATTATTAACAAAGCAAAACAAGAAGGGTATATATTTGTTAATAATTTGTTAATAAAATCTAATGAATATGTACCAGTAATAGAAGTTTATGTTAGAGGTGAAACTTTATATGAATCTGCTGGTAGATATTTTGTATTTAAAAATATAATTCCATTAACCAGAGAACAAGTAAGTGAAATTATAAAATATAAAGAATTTAATGCAGAAAATATAATTGAAATTATGTATGATAGTTTTGTAAACGAGTTAAAAGATTTAGATGGTTTTTATGAGATATTAGATATGTATGGTCATTTAGAAGAAGAACACATAAACTACATAGTAAAAAAAGAAGATTTAGAAGAAAGATACCATTTAGATGAAAATCAAAATTTATATATGGAATTTTATTTTCAAGATTCAAATAATAATATGAATGGATTTGTAAGTATTTTTGATATGCGAGTTGAAGATTTAGAAGATGAAACAAAAGAATCTGATATATTTTTAGTTAAATATTTAAAAGATAATTAAGAAATAAAGAAGGAGGAACAAAAACTAATGAACAACTATCTACAAACAATTATCAATAAACACAAAAAATTTGAGAAAAATTCATTTATTATTTCTGTATAAGTTTTAATGAAGATAATGGTGATGAAAGTAGAGGTGAGATGGGTGGAAGTTATGATGCAGAAGATGGATATCCAATTTGTTCTCATATTTTAGAATATGATTTAGAAACAAATACAATGACAAAAGAAGAATGGTTGAGACAAAAATGGAATGCAGATATTTCATTTACTGATGAGTATAATTATTTAAAAGAAATGAGTTTTGAAGAGGCAGATAGATTGAGTAAGGAATTAGATAATTAAGAAGGAGATTAAAATATGAATACATTAAATATTATAGGACACATTACAGGTGTAGAAATTCAAAAATCAGGGACTATTATCGAATTTATATCTAATGAATCAATATCAGTTAAAAGAAAATTAAGTATTAATCATGAAGATAAAGATCATTATTTTGAAGTTGTGAGTGTAGAAACAAGTATTGAAGATAGAGAATTATTTGTCAAAGCGAAAGAAGTAGGTTATTGGTGTAATAATTTTGATAATAAAAGTAATATTGATATAAGAGATTTATTAGGATTAGAAATTAATATTGTTACTGATAATGATACATTAAGGAAAATAGAAAAAGAATCATGTTATTGTTAGATTAGAAATGAGGTGTTAATATATATGACTTTAGTAAAATGCAACTTAAATGATTGTGTAAATAATAAAAATGGTATATGCCAAAAAGAAGATATTGATTTAGATATAGTAATGGACAATATGATAGAATGTTTTGATTATAATACTCAAGCAATGATTGACTTAAGAGATAAGTTAAGGAAGGAATTGAGAATTAATTAATACTTATTATAGGAGATAAATTATGAACAACAAATTAAACTTAACATGGAAAGATATATTTAACAGTCAAAGAATGTGGCCTATGAATTATAATCAATGTAGAGATGGGCAAAAAAGAATAGAGTATAAATATTTAGCATTTAATGGAGAAGTATTTCATGTAAATGATATGAATATGAAAAATATTGTATGTGTGGATGGTGAATTAGGAGATAAATATGAATAATGAAGAATTATTTAAAAAACATTATCATTACACACTTATTACACCTACAAAAGAACAAGAAAAATCATATGAATTATGGTTATATTATTACTATCATGCTGAATTATATGATCAGTTTATTTGTTCAAGAGTAGACGAACACGGTATTGCTATTCCTAGTAATTATAAAGAGAATAGATTAGTTAATCAAAATGCAAGAGAATTATATAACTATATTCATTTAGCAAAAAGAGAATGGGAAAATGAGAATAAAACAATTATATTAAAAGAAGATTGGGAATTGTCAAGAAGAGAATTAATGCAATTATTCACTTTTAAAGGATTGAAGGAAGAGTATAATAGAGTTTTTGGAGAAACAAGAAATAAAATATGAATTAGAATATGGTGATGGATGGAGTATTAGTTTATATCAATTGCTACAAAGATTGTAGTCATAACGAAACTTTCATTTTATGAAGAAAGGAAATTGGTAGTATATGGATGAATATGTTTGTATTTATGATCAAGAATGGGTAATGAATCATTGTGTAAGAACTGAAGCAAATAATGTTGATGAGGCAAAAGATAAATTTATTGAGTATTTAAAATCTAAACATCATATTAATTATATAGATACGAATAAATTATATTTAATTAATTATTCTTATTTAGGTAAGATATAATAGAATAGAATGTTTGTATTATTCAAAGGAGGAATATATGAAACTAATAGGACATTATTTAAATTCACCTTTTAAAAAATGGGATGGAGATAAAATAGTAAATATATTTAATAAAAATGGATTTATATTTGATAATGAATATGCTGGTATATTTGATTTTCATCATCAAAATGCAGGAAAAGGAGATAAATTTCATTTAAATTATTTATTATATTTAAGAAGAACAATGTTATTTATTTGTAATCCTAATATTAGAATATCACCACCTATTAAAAGTCATAAGCAATTAGATGATTATTTAAATAATTTAATGCACAATATAAATTTAGATTGGAAATATTGTAATCATGAACATTTATTTAAATAAAATAAGTAAAGAAGGTGATTAAAATTCATAATGAATATTATTGTTTAAATTGTCACGAATTTACTAATTATAATTTAGAAGCAGAAGGAAATGGCAACGCAGGATATTATTGTTCCGAATGCGGGATGCGCATGATAGATAGATGTTATTCGCAAGTGCTTAATGATTTAAAAAAATATCATCCTGAATACCCTTTTTTAAATAATGTATGTATGTCACATGATATTTACGGATGTAAACTACATAAATGTCCTTATAATAAATAAATTAGAGTGAAGTCAATTTAATATGAAAGATTATAATAACCTATATAGTAGTTGCAGTAATTGTAAACATAAATTTAGTAAAGAAATATGTAATGAATGTGAATTAGGATTAAAATGGGAATATGACGAAAAAAGTTAAGAGGTAATAAATATGACAAATAAAGAAAAATTAAATTTTAAAGAAAAGTATCAAAACAATCCTATTGCTTTTATTGAAAAATTTTACAATGTTAAACTACAATCATGGCAAAGATTATATTTAAAAACTATAATTGCAAAAGATAAAATTGTTTCATATTTCACTCCTTATAGATATGGGAAAACAATACTATATAAAGGACAATTAGAATATATGAAAACAATGGAAATGGATTTTAATATATGGACTAAAGAAGGAATTGAGATATATGAGAAAGGTGTTTTTATTAGAAAAATTGAGCATAAGGAGAATATTAAATAACATGCTAATAGTAAAACAAAACACATATCCAAATGTTGATTTAAAACAAGGTGATATAGTAGAATGGATACATGAAAGAAAATGTTATTACCTATATAAATCACCAATAAAAAGTAAAATTTTTGATAAAGCATATTTTGCATCACCTAATTGCAATAAAGATGGAATTAAACCTAATGGTAAGCAAGTAAGTTTAGTAGGAATTGTTGCACAAGTTAGATCAAAAGGATATATATTAGAGTTAGAGTATATAGCACATTAAATTAATATAGATTAAAAGGAGATAATATATGCTAAAAATAATTAATCAACCAAGTGGGATATTAGAAGTTAAAAGATTATATTTACATGAATTAGAAATGTTTATTATATGTCCTAATTGTAGTTATGAAAGAAAATGGGATAATTATTTTTATTATCCTGAAATTAACACTCCAATTAATATTCATTGTTATTGTAGCGAATGTGAACACGAATGGGAAGAAAATGTTATTTTAAAGATTAATTTAGAATTAATATAAATAGAGGAGAATTATAAAACATGACAACACAAATAATGTATGATAAAGGATTAAGATGTAAAGGTAGAGGTTTTAATTGTGAAGGTTGTAGAGATAAAAATGAATGTATTGAATATGAAATTTGGGAACCCAAAAATACAGAATATACACCAACATTGCAATTTGTATATAAAAACTGGAAAGGTGAAACAAATAATAGAATTGTAATCCCTTATAATATATATTTTGGCAACACAGAATTTCACAAAGAAGAACAATGGTTTCTACATGCTCTTGATGTAGATAAAAAAGAAGAAAGAAATTTTGCTTTGAAAGATATTATTAAATTTTTATAAAGGAGAAATATTATGAATGCTATTAAATATCCTGATGTTATTATGAATCAAAGAGGAATGTATTTTAAGGAAAATAATGATAATTATATTAATTTTAAAGATGTAATTTTAATATTAGATAGAAGTGGAAATTGTGAGAGTATAAAATTTGAAAATAAATATTAATATAAGGAGATTACAAGTTAATTATGAAATATATTAAATTAAAATGTAATAGTTATAATTGTGAAACAAAATTTTTAATAGCAATTAATGAATGGTATAATAAAGAATATGAAGGAAAGATTCATGAATATTATGTTTGTCCTATATGTGAATCTATGGTATTTGTAGATAATAAAGAAAATTGTATTGTTGATATTGATATTTAAGGAGAATTTACATGAGAGATAAAAACAGAATTAAACCATTTCTACAAAAATTAGAAGAATTATGGTTGCAATATCCAGATTTAAGATTTGGTAAATTATTTAATTTATTACATAGAAATATTAGTGGCGATCCATTTTATGCTGAAGAAAAGGAATGGGAATTAGTTATTAATAGATTAATGTGTAAGAAGTTTGGTAATTTAGAAAGTGACGTAGGATGTTGTGTTGACTGTTATGTAGAAAGAAATGATTTATTTAGAAGATGTTGGGAGTATAGTAGATGTAAAAATATTAAGAAAGGAGAGATATAATATGAAAACAATAGATGAACATAATGATAATATATTAAAACTTATTCAAAAAGCACGATCAATGAATACTAATATTGAATGTCCAAAATGTAAAAATGAATTAATGTATGCAGATAATTATATTTATACTAGTAGTCCACCAAAAAGAAAAGTTAAATGTGAATGTGGTTATATTGATTATATATTAGCATGAAAGGAGTAATCAATTATGAACACAATTATCCTAAAAAGTTCTATTCAAACAGTAACAAAAATAAATCGTAAAACTAAAGCAAAATTATTTAAAGATTTAAAAATTGGAGATAAAGTAGAATTTTCTGTACCTATTAAACGTGCAGGTAGTAATCGAGGTACGTATGCTACATATATAGAAGTAAGGAATGTTGATACAGATGAACACACCTATAATTCATTCAATCAATTGCCTAGTATATTGGATGCATTTGAATTTGAAAGTGAATAATAATAAGGAGAATAAATATATGTATTGTTTAATATGCGAACCAATAGTTAAATTAATAGAACAAGAATCGAACGAAAATGAAGGTTTATATTATCAATATTATATATGTCCTGAATGCAATATTAGATATTATTGTACTTCACAATCTGGTGATATGGTTCAAGATTATTTAGATTTGTGTAATTAATTAATATATGAAAGTAGGTGATAAATAATTTTAATAAATAAAAATTATAATAAAAATGAATCAAGAGAACATTACGAGTTAAAACAAATCTCTAGATATATACTTTATTCTAAAGGTTATAACTGTATAGCAACTGAAGTTCAATTCTCTAAATACTCACAATATCTAAAAGATTATGAATGGTTTAATTCCAAAGCAACATCTAAAAATACTATTGATGTAGTAGGAATTAAAGGTAATCTATTAAATCTTAGAAATAATAACGTAGATAGTTATAAAGTTATGGGTATTGAAGCCAAAGCATCTTATTCAGATTTTTTAAATGGATTTTGTACTCAATGTGAATATACATATGTGATTGCTCCAGTTGGTGTTATACCTGTTGATAAACTTCCAGCAAAAATAGGATTAATAGAATGTGACATTTCAAATTATATTATTAAAAATAAATTTAATAAATTTGAATTTAAAGGCATTACTACGACTAAACAATGTTCTAGTAGAAAGAAAGAAATGTATAAGAGAGATGATATTTACAGAGTAGATACGTTTAATGTATTGAGAAAAATTGCATACAGAAATACGGTAAATGATATTTTTAAGAAAAATGAAATTATGATTGAGGGATTATAATATGATAGAAAAAATTATTTGTGAAAATAACACAGAAAATAATTATGAATATTTAAGTGAAGAAAGAAAATTAAAATATCAAAATATTTATAAAAAATCTACATGTTGTCCAGAAAGATATATATTATCAATAGATATTTCATCTCCCTATAGTAAAGATTATAGTTGTGCTATTACATATAATTACGAAGAATATCTTAAAGGTAATGTAGTTATAGAAAATGTAGAATATTTTTAAATTTAATTTAAAAAGGAGAATACATATGAACATCGGATATAAATGTCCAAAATATAAACTTGATGCTTGGGGAATATGTGAATATAAAATTAATTGTGAAATAGATGATTGTGAATATAATTGTGCTATTGAAATGGATAAGGTTGAAAATAATAATTATGTTTATAAGTGTAAATTAAAATGAAAAATAATAATATCATAAATAGTATTAACAAAACTTTAAATAATGTATTGAAAAGAAGAGATGGTGAGAACCCATACGTTCATAGTCTTACTACAAAGGTTCCTATAGAAACTTGTAATATTGTAGATATTGAAATATCTATGATTTGTAGTGTATTTGAAGAATTAAGATATAATAAAAAATGTTTTGAAAATTATAATGGTAATAGTATAAAAATAGATGATATATTACAAGAATATAAAAAATTATATATTGATTTAATTGATAAGAAAATTGACAGGGACATTCATAATAATAAACTTTATAGTATTGCTAGATGTTTATGGGGTAGAATAAATTATGAAGAAAATATGAAGATATATAAAATTTAAGGAGGAGTTTAATTATGGCAGAACCTAAAATTATTAATGGTGAAAAAAGATGTCCTGTATGTGGAAGTAAGGTAGTATGGTTTGATTTTTATGAAAATTGGAGATGTACATTTGATCATTGTGGTTGGGGATGGGAATAATTAAATAAAAATATTATTGTAATGAATGCATTGAAGGAGAAAATTATGGACGATATTAATAAAACCATATTAATAGAAATAACTAAACGATTAATAATGAATAAAAATGGTAAGTTTTCAAAAAAGAAATTTAATAAAAATAAAGATACATTATTTGATATTGTAGGTTTAATAGTAGATTATGAAATTAAAAATAAAATAAATATAAAACAATAAAAAAGGAGAATTAATATGGCAAAGTTACACAAAGTAGAGTTATATATTATAGATGTAAATGACAACTATAGCAATTTAAAAGAAATTATGCATGACATAGGGAATTCTACAGATTGTAGTCTTATTCCTTTTAATTCACAAGAAGTTGAAATAGATTGGCATGATGGAATAGATATAAATTTATCTAATTGTCCAGTTGAAAATTTTAGAGAATATTTTGAGGAAAATGAAAATGAGAATAAAAATATATTAGAAGAAGAGAAATGTACATATAAAGAAGAATTAATTACAAATATACCATGTGAATTAATGAAAAATTATATGTGTTTTATTGGAGAATGGGATGATTTTTATTTAGGAGAAGATAATTATTGGCATTTTGATGGCGAATGGTGTTGTGAATATTTTAATCCTGAAGCAGATTGTTGTAGAACAAGAAAAGAATAAAATAAAACTTGACAAGTGGATAATAAAATGTTAAAATAAATATAAATTAGAAAGTATTAAATAAAGGAGGTGATTATTTGTGTGATTTGACATTATGTAAAAACGATGATTGCAAGAAAGCACAAAATTGTTTTAGGTTTCTGGCAAAACCAGATAAATATCAATCTTATATGAATGGGAAAGATGATTGTGATGAGAATAATGGTTACGAATATTTTTTAGAGGTGAAAATGTTGAAAAGGTGTTAGAATGATAAAATAAATAAAAATTAACATGCAACAAACCATTGATTTTATTGGGTTTGTAAAATGTAAAAACATGACAAAAGGAGGGTTTGGTTTCGATATGGTAAATCAAATAGTAAGACATTTTAAAGGTGATTTGTATTTAATTTTAAATATTTGTACACATACAGAAACAGAAACAGGAGAAGAACATGTTGTATATAAATCATTATATGAATCTGGAAAAGTATGGGTTAGACCATTAAGTATTTTTCAAGAAGAAGTACCTAAAGAAAAAGAAAATCCTACTAAACAAAAGTTTAGATTTGAATTATTTGAACCAAAAAGAATTTCTAGTCATGTAGTAGGAGATTAAAATATAAAAATATATATAGGAGGTATAATTTTGAAACAAGTAATTAAAAGAAATGGTAGTATGGTAGATTTTGATACATATAAAATTACCATTGCAATTTTATCAGCATTAAATGAAACAAAAGAAGGAAATTATGAAACTGCTCAAATGTTATCAGATAAAGTAGTTATAAAAATAAATGGTAGGGATAAATTTAAAGTAGAAGAAATTCAAGATATTGTAGAAGAAGTTTTGATGACAGAAGGATTTCTTCAAACTGCAAAAAAATATATTATTTATCGTGAAGATAGAACAAAACAAAGAAATTTTGAATCTGATTTTATGAAACGTATTGCTAAAATTGATAAAGAAACTAGTAGAGACAATGCTAACATCGGCCATTCCACAGCAAGTAAAATGTATCAAATTGCTTCTGAAACAAGTAAATATTACTATTTAAATAGATTAATTCCTAAACATCTTAGTAAATTACATAAAAATGGAGATATACATATTCACGATCTTGACTACTATTCTAAAAGCCCGAATTGTCTTTCGATTCCTTTAGAGCAATTATTAAGAACTGGTTATAATGGAGAATATGGATTTGTTAATTCACCAAAAAGAATTAAAAGTGCAATGGATTTAGCAGCAAATATTCTTCAAAGATGTTCAAATGATATTTTTGGTGGAACATTATTACCCAATATTGATATGACAATTGAAAATTTGATAAATGATAAAATTATTGAAGAACCTACTGAAAGTGAATTAGAGCAAGCATGTCAAAGTTTACTTTATAATCTTGCTACCATGCCTACTAGAGCAGGAAATCAGATACCATTTTCTTCCATGACATTTGGATTAGAAGAAGGTATTTGGGGTAGAAAAACATCTTTTGCAATGTTAAGTCAATTTGAAAAAGGTATGGGGAAAGGTGAAACATTTATCTTCCCTAATATTGTTTTTAAAGTTAAAGAAGGAGTTAATTTTAATCCAGAAGATAAAAATTATGAATTATATAAATATGCAATAAAAGTTTCTTGTAATAGAATGAATCCTACATTTGCATTTATGGATAATGCAGGTAATGAAGCATTTCCAGCAAAAGAAATTAATCCTATGGGATGCAGAAGCAGAATTGTTGCTAACCAACATGGAGATTCATGTTCAGAAAAGAGAGGAAATATTTTTCCAACAACTATCAATCTTCCTAAAATTGCTTTAAGAACAAAAGGTATGCATTATAATAAAGAATTAAAAGATTTTTGGAAGAAATTAAATAAAATGCTTGATGATGTTAAGGAATTATCATTACATAGATGGGGTATTCTTAAAAATCTTAAAGTAAAAGATATGCCATTTGTATTCGGAGAAGATATATATTATAATTCAGGTGAATTATCTTCTGAAGATATCGTTGGAGAATCATTAAAACATGGAACAATTGCTGTAGGATTTATTGGAATTGCAGAATGTGTAAAAGAATTAGTAGGTGTACATCATGGAGAAAATGAAAAAGGATTAAAATTAGCATTAGAAATTAATAATAGATTTAGACAATTTTGTGATGAAATGTGCGAAGAAACTAAATTAAATTGGTCGTGCTATGCCACTCCAGCAGAAAGCACCTGTAATAAAGTTATCAAAGATAAAGAAGAATTTGGAGTTATTAATGGAGTAACAGATAAAGAATATTACACAAATTCTTTTCATATTCCTGTATATTTTCCTATATCTATTGCCAGAAAAATTACTATCGAAGGACAATTTCATAGATTTAATAATGCAGGACATATTAGTTATATTGAATTAACAGATGCCCCAATACATAATGTAGATGGTGTTGAACATATTTTAAGACACATGAAAAATTCAGACGTTGGATATTGTGGTATTAATTATCCTAAAGATGAATGTTTGAATATTGAATGTAAAAATAGTGGTGTATTTGATGATTGTTGTCCTAAATGTGGTAATACAAATATTAGAAAAATTAGAAGAATATCTGGATATTTAGGATTTGAAGATAGAATTAATAGTAGTAAAAAGAAAGAAATTGATGAAAGATTGAAACATGATACAATAGGTAATTAATTATGATTGAAATTGCAGGAATTAGAACAGAAAGTTTAGGAGATGGTACAGGAGTAAGAACAGTAATATTTTTTCAAAAATGTACTCACTACTGTTATAAATGTCAAAATACAGATACTTGGCAAGAAGGAAATGGTCAATTAGTTACAATACAATATTTACTCAATATAATAAAAAATGACGTATTATCAAATGGCGTAACATTTAGTGGTGGTTGTCCACTTTGTAATTCTAATTTAGACGAAATAATTTTATTAGCAAAAGAAATAAAATTATTAAATAAGAATATATGGTGCTATTGTGGAGAAAAAATAGAAGACTTAACTGGTAAACAAAACGAATTATTACAATATATAGATGTTCTTATTGATGGTAAATATATAGATGATTTAAGAAATGATACTTTGGCTTTTAGAGGAAGCGAAAATCAAAGGATTATTGATGTTCAAAAAACTTTAAAAAATGATAAAATAATATTAATATAAATAAAAAAGGAGAAAAACCCACATGAATAATAAAATTAATTGTACAGTAGATGAACAAAATATAACTCTTCCTAAATATGAATCAGTCTGTGCTTCCGGTATGGATTTAAGAGCATGGAAATATTCATCACCTCATTTCTTAAAAGAAACAAATGAATTTCCAGAACAAGGTTTTAATTTATATCCAGGTGATAGAATTTTAATTAAAACAGGATTACATATCCAATTACCACCAAATACAGAAGCACAAATTAGACCACGATCTGGTTTAGCATTAAAACATGGCATCTCAATTGTTAATTCTCCAGGCACAATTGACGAAGATTATGTTGGTGATGTAGGAGTTATCCTTATTAATATGGGAAATGAACCATTTAATATTAAATTTGGAGATCGCATCGCTCAAATGGTATTCCAAGAAGTTAAGAAATATGATTTAAAAATTGTTAATAAATTATCTGAAACAATACGTGGCAAAGATGGATTTGGATCTACTTTAGTAAAATAATTAATCAATTTAGCAGGGACTAAAAATCTCTGCTAAATATTAAATAAAAATAGAAAATAATGAAAATTGTCATTGACAAAATATTAAAATAAATGTATAATAACTACATAGAAAGGACAAGTTAAATATGGAAGAAAAAGAATCAAAAGATAATACAAAAGAATTTAAATGTATTAAAGAAAAATGTTTTTTATATTTTAATTCAGACGATTACTATGAAGTTTGTCAACTAGTAAGTAAATATGTTCTAATTGATAAATGCTATGGTATAACTGCAATTCCTAATAAAAAAGAAGAAGTTGTTTGTAAAATTGCAAACTTAGTCAAAGAATTAGATTGTTTGAACGAATTAGAAGAATTAATTAAGAGTAATCAATAATTAACCATAAAATATAAAAATAAGAAAGGAGATTTATAATATGAAACAAATAATTACTATAGACCAACTTAATGAATTGTCAAAAAAGCAAAAAATAAAACTATTTAATTAGTGGGTATCAAAAGGAATTAAAATGGGTGATATTTATTATTTAAATGTTAATGGAAAAGAAAGTATTGAATGTTTTACAAATAATTGCAATGGATTAAGTTTTGAAGGAACAAAAGTATATTATGAATATTATCCACTATTAAATATTGGTCAAATGATTGAATTACTAGATGATTATAATGCACCATTAGTTAGAGTAAATGGAGTGGATAAATTATGTGATTTTCTATGGAAAGAAATAAAAAACACATTATAAATAAACTATTAAATTATAAATATAAAAGGAGATTATAACTATGAAATCATTATTTATCTGTGAAAAATGCGATGCTCAATTTCAAACCGAACAAGAATGTATTGATCATGAAAAAGATTGCAATCCAATGATTACATATATATGTGATAAATGTGGGAAAACAGAATCCTACAAACCAGAAGAAAATATTCCCTCTATATGGCATTCTATTGACTTAGGTACACCAAATTATGGAAGTTTATTAGAAAATAGAAATGTCAGATTTGAATTGTGCGATTCATGTTTATATGATTATATTACCTCATTTAAACATAAAAATAATATTTTAAATAGCAATGAAGAACAATGGGATGAACGATATAAATTAGATGTAGATATAACTGAAGAATTATTTAATGGATTGCAATTAGTTAAATAGTTAATACAATATAAATATATTAAGAAAGGAGATAAATTATGTCTGAATCAACACAATTAATTGAAATAAACAATTCAACAAATCCTCATCACATAGCAATAGAAAATCCAGATTCCATATGTTTCAATTGTATTCAATCATATCCACAAATACACATAATCCACATTCCACAACTTAATCATTCCAGTGAATTTACTAACTTTTCGACTAAACTAAATTTATGCCACACATGCCTATCCTTAACTAATCCTGAATGGTGGAAATTAGAAATTATTAAAACATATACAGAAGATAATATGATGCAATTAAATTACAAATATGAAAAAGAAATATTAGAATTCATAAACCAAATGCCACTCTCTGGTCAAGAATTGTTTTATGCTAGATTTGGTTCTGGAGTAAATGCTGATCTTATGAGAGGGCAAGATTGGATTGATTATGCTTTAGGTATTCTACCACATGAAAAATGTAAATATTACGGATACTACTCACCACAAGAAATTTATGCATATCAAGAAAGATTTCCTAAATGTGAACATCCTGCTAATAGAATTTATGATGATGAATCAAAAAATACTTGGTGTCCATTTGGTGCCATTGGAGAATATAATCAAAAATGTTATGATAAAGGTTCTGATGACAATTGTTATGAATGTGAATATTTTCAAGAAAGAATAACTCCTATAAGAAATGTTATGGAGTGTGAATGGGAAGATTATGAAGTATATTATAAATGTAAAATTAATGAAAATAAATATAAGAGAATGTTTGAAAAAGGAGAATAAATAATATGATTAAATTAGAGAAATATATGAATATTCTTTTTAAAATATTCGGAAATATATTTATACTTTACACTATATTATATTTATTAAATTATTATCAACCAAGTAAAATAAGTATAGCATTTCATATGTTTATTATAGGAGTATTCTGTTTATTTTCTAAATTGACTATAAATAAAAATAAGGAGAATTAAATGATTAATAAAATAAAACAATTTATAGAAAATATAAAATTAGAAATATATTGTAAAGCATATAATATCAAAAACTATCTACAAGTAAAAAAATATAAAAGACTTTATCCAGATTATATTGACAATGAATATAATTGTGGTAATTTAAAATTTATTTGGGGTATAACATCATGGGATGATTTAACTGGCAAAGATGCTTCACTATTTACTATGAATGATATTGATATTATCTATGATAGAGATTCTAAATTATATATGTTAGGAATAGAAACTATTTATACATTTAAAGAAAATAAAAAAGAAAATGAATGTAAATATTTAAGAAGATTATTAGAAGCATTTACTAAATATATGGATGATAATAATTATTCAAAAAATTATAGTGTTTGTCTTTATGCATTTGGTTCTTCTACAAAAAATTCGGCAGAATCAATTAAAAAATTATATTTTAATTTTAAGGTGTTTGTTGAAGGTTATTGTAAGGTTTGTGGTTATTAATTGAAAAATTAATTATAATAAAGAGGTGAATTATTATAATATATTATTTTGCAAGTCAAAAAGATTTTGATGGAATAGAATTATATCCAAGAATACCAGAAAGCAGAATGAATAATGAAGATGATATAATTCCAAGAATATGTGTATCTAAAAGTATAAATGGATGTTTAACTGGTACTCAATGCTATGGTTTAGGTGATATTGTAAATATATATAAATGCGAAAGTAATAATGTTATTCAACCATCTATAGAACAAGTGCCTGATGTATGTTTTTCAGGTGAGGAATGGATATTAGAACCAGTTACAATGCAATTATTTATGCAAGTAAAAATATTATCAATTATAAATTGTCATATTAATGATAACAAAATGTACAATAAATTATATCAATTTGAAATACAATATTAATATAAATGAGAAAATTGGTGTCGAAACGAGGTGATATTATTAAAGAATTTAGTTTAATTAAACTTGATAGAGATAATGATTCTTATGGTTATTATAAGACACATAAATTATCTAATAATCAGACAATTGGAATATATTTATTTAGGCAAGAGAATATAAGTAATAATGAATATTATGTATTAGTATTGTTAGCAAATAAAAAGAAGTACATAAAAGAATTCATTAATGAGCAAAGAGATATATTATCAGATAAAGAAACTGGTAAATGTGGATTAGAAGGATTATTGTGGGCAAAAAGACAATTAATAGAATTTGAAGAATCACGATATTGTAAAAATGGCGATATAATTTCTATAGGATGGACTGATAATCGTAGAAGAGATATTTATAAATATGGTCTTAAAAAATACGGATATATTATTGGAAATAGGTATGGAAGAAAATGTTTGTATAAGAAAATAGTAAAATAAATAAAGAAGGAGAATATAAACATATGAATAAAATAATGATACTAAAAGGTAATAGTCCAGCAATACATAAATTAGGTGATATTAAAGAATTAGAAGATATATTTGAATTACTGTTTTATTTAGGTCAAAGTGACTCAGATGAATTTTTAAATGATGAGTAAAGGAGATAATTATGACAGTACAAGAAATATTGTTACAATTAAATAAAGAAAAAGATATAATTACAAAAGAAATATTAACTAAAGAAAAAGAATTACAAGAAATAAATATTACAATAGCAAATTTAACAAAAATAATAAATGAAATTGAAGTTATTTGTAGTAAATGTAATGGTAAAGGAAAAATATTTAAACGTGCTTGTGCAGAAGATGATGGTGATTATTATATGTGTAATAATTGCGAAGGTAAAGGTAGAATTAAATTATAATATAATAATTATAAGGAGGAAAATATTATTAGAAAAGATACCGAAAAACAAAAGCAAGAAAGACTTAATGAAACAAATTATAATATGTTTAATACTAAAATGAAAATAATTGAATACATAGATGCTAAAAATATAATAGTAGAATTTGAAGATGGTTATGTTGTAAAATCAGAATATGGTGTATTTAAAAAAGGACAAATAAAATCTGCTTATGATAAATCTATTTATGGGATAGGTTATCTTGGAGAAGGAAGATATACAGAAAATATTAGTGTAAGATATGATAAAATATATAAAAAATGGCGTGGTATGTTAGAAAGATGTTATGGCAATAAAACAAAAATAAATACAACATATATAGATTGTTTCGTTTGTGATGAATGGCATAATTATCAAAACTTTGCTAAATGGTATGAAGAAAATATTTATCAAATAAATGATGAAATTATGGAATTAGATAAAGATATTTTATATAAAGGGAATAAAATTTATAATCCTGAAAGTTGTATATTTGTACCACATAATATAAATTGTTTGTTTATTAAATGTAATACCACAAGAGGTAGTTATCCTATTGGTGTCAGTCTTCATAAACAAGCAGATAAATATATTGCGAAGTGTAAAATGAATGTTTTTGATAAAAATAAATGTGAATATTTAGGATTATTTAATACTCCTGAAGAAGCATTTGAAGCATATAAAAATTATAAAGAAAAAATAATAAAGAAAGTTGCTAATAAATACAAAGATAAAATACCATTAAAATTATATAATGCTTTAATAAATTATCAAGTAGAAATAACTGATTAATAAAATAAATATAAAGAGGAGGAAATATTATGACAATCGTGGTAAATTTTTTTTGTGGAGCAGGTGGAGGAAAAAGCAGTATGTCAACAGGAGTATTTTCTGAATTAAAATGGATAGGAATAAATGCTGAATACGTTGCAGAATATTGTAAGATGATGGTTTGGGAAGAAAGACCTGCAATTTTTCAAAATCAGAATTACATATTCGGTAAACAACATTATAATATTCAACGTCTAGTTGATAAAGTAGATGTAATAGTTACTGATTCACCGATTTTATTATCTGCATTTTACAATAATAAAACAGAAGAAAACGATATTTTTAATCAACATGTACTAAATGAATTTAATAAATTTAATAATATTAATTATTTCTTGGAAAGAATAAAACCCTTTCAACCACTTGGCAGATTCCAAACGGCAGAAGAAGCGAAACAAGATGATATTAAATTAAGAAAAATGTTAGATGAATTTGGAATATCTTATAAAATTATTAAAGGCATTAAAGAAAGTGTTGAACCATTAGCTAATCAAATTAAAAGTATGGTTCTTGCTCAAAAACAAGCAGAAGAATTGATAGAAAAGTGTAATCAATATGATAAAGGAGCAAACAATATATGATTAATCTAAATAAAGATGAGATAAATATTCTAATGAATTTAATAAGTGAAAAAATTGTAGATATGAAAAGTAGACAAAATGAAATAGATTTAAATAAATTTGAGAAAATAATTTTATTAGGTGTAAAAATAGAAAATGAATGGTCAAAATTAAATTAATAATAAAATTTAAAGGAGAATAAAATATGAATGATAAAAATGAAGAATTATTAGTAAAAATAAAATGCTCTAAATGTGGTAAAGAAGAATATTTACCAACATGTATTAAACTACATGATTTAAAACTATCTTATCAATGTAACTATTGTTTATATGAAGAATTAATAAAAATTGCACATATTAGAACAGATGAATGGTTATAAAGGAGAATTAATATGTCAAAACCACTTATAGAATTAATATCTTGTGATGCAGGAGATTGGAGTATGCTAAGAGTTAATTTAGGTGAAGATTTTGAATTCCAAGGTCATTCTGTTCCTAATCATGAATGGATTAAATTAATTAAATTATTAGGATATGAAGTTGAAGAAAGAATTATATCCGATGAAGATATGGAATATGGTAATTATTAATATGAAAAATATAAAATTAATCAAAATAGATGGAGTTAATTTTTTATGGTTCACTTGGTTTAACAATAAAAAGTATTCTATTATTTGGGAAATTGATTTTAAAAATATATGGTGGTTTCCTAAATTTATAAATGAAAAACATACCATTCATTGTGGATGGTTATTCTTTCAAATAGGATTTGGGAGATCACCAGAAAGTAAAAAATAAATAAAAGGAGATTTAACATGAAAATTAAAATTATAAAAGCAAGAAATATTGATTATTGGTATAGTAAATATATTAATGAAGAATTTATAGTAGAAGAAAGTGGTACTGTAGATTATATAATTACCGATGGAGCATCTAAATATTATAGTCATTTTATTTTAAGAGAAGATTGTGAAATAGTAAAAGAAATTACAGCAAAAGAAAATAAAAATAATCTATATTACAATACTAATCTTCAAATGTATCATATCAAATTACAAGATTATAAAATAAAAGTTGTCTGTAATAAATGCTACAAAAACGGTCAAGTAGATGAAAAATGTTCTGAATGTGGTGGGAAAGGTATACATAATAAAACTAAACAGAAATGGGAAGTTAATAAGAACACAATAATAATTGATAAAATTGATAGAGATGAAGATGGTGAACTAAGATATTGGAAGGATAAAGATTCTTTTTTTTATGAAATGGATAAATATTTGCATTTTTCATATCAAGATGCTTTAAATGAATGTAAGAGAAGGAATAAAGAATTAATAGAAAATAATTAATTATAGAGCGATATTGCAACAAAAATTTATATAAAATAATTATAATCTAACACATTTATTTTATATTAGAAAGGAGAAATTATAATAGAAAAACTTCTAAAAACCTTAAATAACCAACAAAAACAAATATTAAAAATTGCTACTAATACAATCTATTTTAATGATAATTCAGATTATCTATATGCTTTGTGGGATATAGTTCATGAAATAGTAGGGAAAGAAATTAAAGAATGTGATAGTGAATTATTTGATTTATTAAATTATGATTAATTCAAAAATCCCATTTTATATCAATATAGGAAAGGAGTAAATAATGGCAGAAATTAGTCATGGAGAATTAAGTTGTATGTTAGGAAAGCATAGAAAAAAAGCATTTGAGGAAGGTAGAATTGTAGAAAAATATAGAATAAAATCAATTATAAATAAATTAATTAGAGAGAATGAATTATTTCAAGATGGTAATTATAAGAAAGGTAGAAAAGATATTTTAGAAATATTATTATTTGAAATTAATAAATATGTTAAGTTTAATGTAGTAAATATTTAAAGATAATTGTATTTTATAAATTTAATAAAAAGGAAGAATTAATTATGACAAATGAAAAAATTGTAGCAGAAATGAAATTTAATATTGAATTAAATTTTAAAATTACAGAAAAAGGAAAGAAACATATAGATGAAAAAGGTATAAATTTAGAAGAATTAACAATGCAATTTAAAGAAAGTTTAAGAGAAATTATTTTAGACGAAGTTGATAATGATATACCAGAATTAATTAATTATGATTTAAATATTATAAGTGAATTAATAGAAAATTATTTAAAAGAAGGGATATAATTATGAAATTATTAAAGGAGATTAAATTATGGGAATTGTAAAAATATCAAACGACAAATATTTAGAAAATATCTTATATACTGCAAAGTTAGAATTAAAAGAATTAGAAGTAAAACATAGGATAGAAATTGCGACATATGAAACTAGAAAAGAAATATTAAGAAGACAAATTGATTCAATAGAAAAACAATTAGGAGCATAAAGGAGAATATATGAATAATATTTTTGTTACCACTACAGATTATATGAATAGATTAGATGAATTAAAGAATAAGCTTTTAATAATTAATAAAGAAATATCAGAATTATCAATGAATCCATTTATTATTACATATGAAGATTTAAAAGAAACAAAAGACAATTTAAATAATTCAATTAATAAAGAAATAAATAGAATACAGTCAGAATGTAAACATCCTATATGGTATCACTTATCAACAGAAAGTGATTGCTATGAGGGTAGAAAATATTTTACATGTCAATGCTTAGAGTGTGGGAAAATAAAAGAAAGTGGATATAGAAATTTTAATTTAATGTTATTTAAGAAAGAATCTTATAATACAGTAAAAGAAGAATATAATAAATTAAAAAGTATTACTAGTAATCAAGATGTATTATTTACTATATTGAAAGAAAAATTTATTGATAAAGTGACAAGATAAAGGAAGTACAATCCTATAATATACAACAAAGTAAATAAATTATATGGTATTGATTATCATACATATGTTTGTGGGGGATTAGTTGTGCAAAATTAATGCCTTTAGGAGAAGTAAGAGAATTATTTTATACAGAATCAGAGATGTTTAGGTTATCTAAATTAAAAACTAATAATTGCTGTGATAAATTTGAATTATTTGTAACTAATATTGTAAAAGAAAAATATGAAATTTAGAAAGGGGAAAACCATGCCACTCAATCCAAAACACCAATCAGAAATTAATAAATCATTTATATCTACAACAAGAAAGAATTTAAATAAATATGATACAGATCCAAAACAGTTACAAAGATTAAAGTTGCAAAAATATAAATATTGTTATTATATCAATATTAAAATAGCACTACAAGCATTTACAACATTTACTTGTAAAAACTGTAAAGAAGAATTCCTTCATCATAATTCTAATGTTAATAAATTTTGTAGAAAATGTGCAGAAGAATTGAATATTTGTTGTCATTGTGGTGCTGAAATGGATTAAATTAAATTTTAAAGAAGGAGTAACCATGTTCAATAAAAATAAAAACAAAATATATCTAACAGAAGATGAAAAACTTATTATAATTAGAAGTCTTAATAAATATAGCAATGAATTAAAAAATCTAATATGTAATCGTCCAGAAACATCTAATGATGAACTTTTATACATATGCCTTGATAGCTATCATCATTTAGTAGACTGTGTGAAAAGAAAATTAGAAGAGAAAAATAAATAAGAAGGGAGAAAATAAACCATGCAATATACCATCAGATCAGATAAACAATTCTACAATCAATTTCAATCATTACAAAATAAACTAAAAGAATTATCTTACTTATTTCAAATTCAAGATAAACCATTAGAAGCATCAGATTTAGAAATTATAGAATGGCATAATATAGCAACTAAATTGCAAAAAGAATTAGCACAATTAATTATTGAAGCACAATTTAGGATTAGTTTGAAATTATAATATAATAGAAAGGAGACTATATATGAAAAATGTTAAACTATATCTTAGGACAATAAAAAATATTATTGACACACATTATGGAAAAGAAATAGTATTTTATGACGGAGATTATGATGAGTGGTATTCAAGAGAACATTGTAGAAATATTACACCAAAAGAATTAACTGATTGGGTGTTAAAATTGACTAAATCCAAAAATGATAAAATGGAGGATGATTAAGGAAATTAATAAAAGAGATAAGTAAAGGAGAATACATATATGCCAAGAGGTTTATTAATAGGAAAAATAAATTGCCCAAAATGTAGGGAATTAATTATTAATCCTAAAGTTACTGATTTTAATAGTAATAAAGATCCTATTACTATATGCAAATGTGGTAATTGGTTTGTAGTTAATTGTGAGAAATTAAAATATTAAAATATTAGAAAGGAGATATACTACATAAAATATGAATAATTTAATATGTCCGTTCTGTTTGCAAGATATTAGTAATGGTAATCATGCTTGGAATTGTGGAATGAATCCAGTGAATATTAATAATGGTGAATTTCAATTGAATAAATAGAAAAATAAAATAAATAAATAATAGAAAGGAGTATAATTTATGATATGTAATAAATGTAAAGACAAACCTATATTAAGAGGTATTAAATTAGTAAAATGTGTTAAATGTAATGAAGATACAGCAATTAATTATGCATATAATAATATATGTACTGAATGTTCAGATAATTATTTAATTTGTCAATGTTGTGGAAAGGAAATTGAAAAAGAAATATCTCATTATCATTTAAGTTGGTTACAATTTGCTATTGAAAACTTTAAAAATCAGAGTGGAATATCACATATGATTGATGGCAATATGAAAATGGGAGATTTTATAAAATTATATGCAAAAGATGAATTATCTAAAATTGTAGAACTCTAAAAGTATTGAATCTATTGGGTTTGTGGGATCGTATTTCGTGATAAATGTCATGTTTTATTCAAAGTTAATTATTACTAAAAATAATACAAATAAAAGCGATCTACTGTTAATTCTAGTAGATCGATAAAAATTAATAATTATTATCTTTTATATATTTATCAAGATTACTTTCAATTATTTTAGCAGCAATGGCACTTCTACTAGTTAATTCTTTTTCTGCAATTTCTCCTAATATTTTAATAATATTATCCTTCAATATTACGGTTATACCACTTTTACCTTTGCGTAAAGCCATTAAATTATTACCACCTTTTAATTAAAAGTTATTTACTATTTATTAATTATAGCAGAATAAAAAATAATAGTCAATTATATTTATTAATTGTATTTATAAATAATAATTCAAAATAATTCTTGACAGAATAATAAAATAAATGTATAATATGAATAAACTTATAAAGGAGGTGATTATTATCTACATCCCTTGGTGGTCATTTCTAATCCTATTCATTTGCTCAGGTTTTGGTTATGCTTATTATATTAATAGTAAAGCATATCACCCTTATGATTTTATGACACCTATGTTATGTATGGTGATAGTTATAGGGACTGTGTTAATAAGTATTGCATTTTTGATTGGTAAGTTTTTGTGTTAGATTATTAATAAAAGGAGAATTAATATGCAAATTGATTTATATCTTAATAGTATTGAAAAAGAAATCAATAATATTGTTAATGCTATTGACACTATTAAATTATGCAATAATAAAGAAAAATCAGATATAATCAAAACATTAGAAAGATTGCTTAAAACAATGAAATATTGCTTTGTGTATCCAAACGATATAAGAGAAAATTTTATTCCTGAATTAAAGAAAAATAAAGAATTTGTTCAAGCAAATATATTTAAATTATCTAACGGAGATTATATAGTAGATATTTTAGTTAATGAATTTAATAACGATATAAAAGAAAAATACAGAAAAGTATATGAAATATTCTCTGAGCAAAATGATATGTTTTTTAAATTTGATGTGTATGGTTGTGGTGATTATGATTTTGAAGATGTTGAATATTATGATTAATTAAAGTGTTTGTAGAATGATAAAATAAATATATAATATAAAGGAGAATAGATTATACATATGAGCAAATCAGATCAAATATTCATAAATATGTGTAAAGATATCATAGAAAACGGAGTATCCTCAGAAGGACAAATAATCAGAGCAAAATGGGACGATGGAACACCTGCATATACAATTAAAAAGTTTGGAGTAGTTAATAGATATAATCTACAAGAAGAATTTCCTATTTTAACTTTAAGACCAACAAATCTTAAAGCATGTATAGATGAAATATTATGGATTTGGCAGAAGAAATCTAATAATATTAAAGATTTAAATAGTAAAATTTGGGATAGTTGGGCAGATGAAAATGGTTCAATTGGTAAATGTTACGGTTTTCAATTTCAAAAGAAACATAAATATAAAGAAGGATGGTTTGATCAAGTAGATAGAGTATTATATGATTTAAAAAATAATCCATATAGTAGAAGAATTATGACTAATATTTATAATTTTGAAGATTTACATGAAATGAATCTTTATCCTTGTGCATATAGTATGACATTTAATGTAGTAGGCAATAAATTAAATGGAATATTAAATCAAAGATCTCAAGATGTATTAGCTGCTAATAATTGGAATGTTGTACAGTATAGTATACTATTACATATGTTTGCTCAAATTAGTAATTTAGAAGTAGGGGAATTGATTCATGTTATAGCAGATGCTCATATCTATGATCGTCATATTGATATAGTTAAAGAGTTGATTAATAGGAAAAGTTATGATGCTCCTAGATTGATTGTTAATAAAAATGTTGATAATTTTTATAATTTTAAAGTAGATGATTTTCTATTAAAAGATTATAAACATGGAGAGCAGATTAAAGGCATTCCTATTGCTGTTTAGGTAATAAGAATATAAATAGAATATAAAAATAAATATTAGAGAGGAGTAATATATTATTATGACTCCAAGATGTTGCTATCAATGTTATGCATTTGGTTTGTGCTTTCCTAAATCAAATTATAAAGGTTGTTTAGATTGTATAGATAATATGGATAAATCAAATTGTAAAAGAGATATTTGTTTAGGATTTATACCTGAATCACAAACTGATTGATTAAACGAATTGATGATTGAGTGATAGAATATTAAAATAATAGAAAGGAGTTATATATGTCAAACATAATCTTATTTGGTCAAATGGGCAGTGGAAAATCAACAGTAGCAAAATATTTATGTGATAATTATGGATATACAAAGTTTTCATTAGGTGAAAAAATACATTCAGAATGTGAATTATATGGTATGCACGATAGAGAGCATCTTCAAAATTATGGTCAAATGATGAGACAAGTTTTTAACGAATCAATTTGGTGCGATTATTTAATAAGTAGAAGTAAAGGTATTGATAAAATTGTGATCGATGATGCAAGACAGGAGAATGAGTATAATTATTTTACAAAAAAAAGATATTTACCTATTGCAATTATTGCAGATGAAGAATTAAGATTAGAAAGATTACAAAAAAGAGTTGATTATAAAATTAAACCTGATAGTTTTAAGCACGAAACTGAATTACAAGCTATGCAATGTGTAAATAAATGTAAGATTAAGTTATTTAATAGTTATCCTTTATTTACTTCAAGTGGATTATATGATCAAATTAATAGAATAATGGAGGAAATAAATGAGTAAAGTAAAATTCTTCATAGATATGGATTCGACTATTACGAATAGTGTTAAAAGTTTCTGCACTACTTACAACAAAATATATCAATATTATCCAGAATTTAAACCAGCAGATCATACTAAATTAAAACAATATAATTTTAAATGTATTTGTCCATTAGTTTATAATCCACTTGAAATATTTAACCATGATTTATTTTTTAAGAATTTAGAATTTATTAATGATAATACATATGAAGTGTTAGAGAAATTGAGTAGGAAGTATCAGTTGATTATTGTTACTATTGGGAAATCTTATAATTTATCTAAAAAGAGTATTTGGTTGAATGAGAAATTACCATTTATCAAGGATTATATATTACTTAGAAATGATGGATGTGTTATGGATAAGAGTATAGTGGAAATGTCAGGAAATGGAAATATATTTATGGACGATGTAGAGAGTAATTTGAGAAGTAGCAATTGTGATAATAAGGTATTGTTTGGTAAAAGATTTGAGTGGAATAAAAAATGGGATGGAGATTGGTGTTTGGATTGGAGTGATGTTGAGGAGAGGTATTTGTAAATGTAGGTTAATAATAATAGAATATAAAAATAAATTATTTAGGAGAACTTGCAAGTTTTATGGTGTAGCTACGCCTCCTGACGAGGAGGATATAATTAAATAGTGTTATTAACTAAAACTGCAATAGTTAAATGGCATCCTAATAATAAAAAATGGTATGAATTAAAAGGTTATCCATATACTAAAGTAGGTAAAGAATTCTTAGTTAAAGTTAATGATTTAACTAAAGGTAGTGAAATATTAGTTAATGTTGAATGTGATTGCTGTGGTAAAGAATTAAAAAATATTCAATGGAATACTTATTTAAAATGTGTTCATGAAGATGGTAAATATTATTGTAAAAAGTGTGCATTAAAACTTTATGGAATAAATAATCAAAGAAAAACAAATTTAAAAAAATCGCAATCATTTAAACAATGGTGTATAGATAATAATTATCAAGATATATTAGATCGTTGGGATTATGATTTAAATAAAATTAAACCTGATGAAATTTTATTTGGGACACCTAAAAAATATTATTTTAAATGTCCTAGAAATATTCATAAAAGTGAATTGAAACAAATTAATAATTTTACTAATGGTAGAATAAATTCAATAAAATGTAAAAAATGCAATAGTTTTGCACAATTTGGAATTGATAATACAGACGGAGATTTCTTAGACAAGTATTGGGACTATGAAAAGAATACTGTTAATCCTTGGGAAATAAGTTATTCTTGCGGTAAAAAAGTATATATTAAATGCCAAGAAAAAGATTATCATGGTAGTTATCCTATACAATGTAATAATTTTATTAATGGTAATAGATGTTCATTTTGTAATAGTAAAGGTGATAAAGTACATCCTTTAGATTCATTGGGAAAATCACTAGAAGATAAAGGATTGTTACATTTATGGCCTGATAAAAATAAAAAATCTCCTTTTAAATATACATCAAATAGTGGACAAATAGTTTATTGGAAATGTCCAGATGGAATACATAAGGATTATAAAAGAGAAATATGTAATTCTAATATTTATGATTTTCGTTGTCCAGAATGTTCTAAAGAATTACAAGAATCAATACTTCAAGAAAAAGTTAAAAAATATATAAATAATATATATAATTTTACACTATTACATGAATATAATTGTACTATTACATGTATTAATCCTAAAACAAAATATATACTGCCATATGATAATGAAATTAAAGAATTAAAATTAATTATTGAAGTACACGGGGAACAGCATTATAAAATTGTATCATGGCATAAATCAAAAGCAAAACATAATAATACTTCTCCTGAACAAGAATTACATAAAAGAAAATTATATGATAGATATAAACGTATCTTTGCTAAATCTAAAATTAATAATTATCGCTATTTAGAAATTCCTTATTATACAGATGATAAGGATGAAACATGGAAGAAGTTAATTGATGATAAGATTAATGAAATTAATGAAATAAAATACATAGTACAACAAAATAAAAGTGCTTAATAAATACATAAATAATATTATAAATATTCTATGAAAGGAGGTGTCACTATAAACTACATAAATAAAATAACTACAGAATTATCCAATACAAATAATATTACGGAAATTAAAAAGATATTATGTGAAATATTTGTGAGAATTCAAATGGATTCTGGAATAAGAGAAGAATTTGAAGGACTAATTATTGAAATGATTAGAATGAAAAAGGAGTAAAATATTTTGAACGACAAGGAATTATTTAATGAAATATTAAAAAATAAAGAAGATTATTTAATATTTATTAATGATGATATTATTCATGCAGATAATATGATAGAAAAGACTAGTTATATTTTTTCTAATGAAAAAGAATTAATTTATCTTTTGTTTAGTTATTTAGGGTTTGATGTGATAAATAATTGTGATTATAGGTTGGGAGAATAATGGAAATAATTACCAAGCAATAAAATGTTAGTTGATTAATACATATGTATAGGGTGATGAAATATGGAAGAAATAGAACAATCAAACATAGTTACAATAAATGGTTTAGATTATATTAAATATGAAGAAGAAAATTCAATGCTCTTAAAATCTATTCAAAAAGATAAAGATGGATATTATATGAGTATGAGGATACCAAATAAAACTAAAGAAAATGATAGATTTAAAGAAATTACAAAAAACTTTTTTTTAAGAGAGATTTTTTAATCTCTCTTTTTCTTTTTGTGGTATAATAGCCTTATAAGACATTAGGAGTGTTACACATGGATAAAAAACGTGTATGGACTTTATATCGTGTTTCCACAAAAGAACAAGTTAATAAAGATAATGATATTCCAATGCAAAGAACAGCATGTTATAGATTTGCTAACAATATGCCTAATTGGGAAATAACTAATGAATTGTATGAACGTGGTATTTCAGGATGGAAGAAAAGTGTAAGTCAAAGAGATGAATTACAGCAAATAAAAGAAGGAGCAATTAATAAAGAATTTGATATATTATTAGTATATTACTCTGATCGTTTAGGTAGAAATAAAGATGAAATTCCTGTTATCATAAGTTTCTTAGGTAAAAATGGAGTAGTTGTATATAGTACAGAAGAAGGAGAATTACGTTCTGTTGAACATGTAGATTCACTTTTAAATTATATTAGATATTGGCAAGCTGAAGGTGAATCGATCAAAACAAGTGTTCGAGTGAAGGAACAAATTAAACAAATGAATGAAATTGGTTCTTTTACAGGAGGTAATATTGCATTCGGTTATGATTTAATTGAAACAGAATTAAAACATCCTAAAAAGGATAAATATTTAAATAAATTAGTTATAAATGAGAAACAATCTGATATAGTTAAAATTATTTTTGATTTATCAGCAAATAAAGGGTATGGCAGGCATAGAATTGCAGCTTACTTAAATGAAAAAGGGTATATTAATCATTTGGGAAATAAATTTAATGATAAATTTATCCATAGACTATTAAATAATCCTATTTATATTGGTTTAAAAAGATATAATACTAAAGGAGTAGATAGTTTAAATATTGAATATAAAACTCAACCATACGATGATAGTTTAAGAATTATAGATGATAATACTTTTTATAAAGCAAGTGAATTGATGAGAAAAAGAAAATTATATTTACAAGAAGAAAATAAACAATTTCATGATTCAATACCATATTCTAGTAAAGTTTTATTATCTGGTTTACTTCGATGTGCTTATTGTGGACATGTTATGAAAACTGATTATTCATATAAAGATTATAAAAGAAAAGATGGTACAATTAATAGAATGATCTGTTATAGATATAGATGTGTTAATGCTGTAAATAAAATCACAGAACATCCTAAAAAACAAGTAGGTGCAAAAGGAATAGATATAAAAATACAAAATATGATTATTAATGGAATTAGAGAAATAGACCTTTCTGATATGGAAAATAATGTTAGCAAGATTAAAAATGTAAAATTATCCACAAAAAATAATGAATTAAATAATTTACAAAAAGAATTACAAAAGAAGCAAAAAAGTTTATTTATTCTTAATAATGAAATACCAAAATCATTAATTGGAGAGAGTGCATTTTCTCCAGAAGTTTTAAATAAATCTATCAAACAAATTGAAATTGAAATAAATAATATTATTGAAAATATTAAATTAATTAATGAAAATATTTTAAATATGGGGAAAAATATAAATGAAGTAGAAAATTATAAAAATATACTATATAATTGGGAAGATAAATATATGAATGCAGATATTGATGCAAAAAAAATATATTTATCTGATGTGATTGATTATGTTGAATGGAGTATAGATAATATTCATATAGAATGGAAAGTATTTGTAAAATTATTAATGTCTAATAAAAAATAAACAACCATATTAATATGGTTGTTTTAAATTTACTCTTCTACTATTATAACCTTGTTCATCTTATCCCCTTGGTTAATTTTATCTACAGTTTCCATACCATCAATTACTTTACCAAAAACAGTATGAATTCCATCTAAATGTGGAAAAGAATCATAGCAAATAAAAAATTGACTACTACCAGTATCTTTTCCTGCATGTGCCATTGATAAAGCCCCACGAATATGTTTATTAGGATTATTATTTGTCTCACATTTTATATTGTAACCAGCACCTCCTGTGCCATTTCCTTTCGGACATCCCCCTTGTGCAACAAATCCTGGAATAACTCTATGAAACATCAAACCATCATAAAAACCTTTTTTAATTAAAGAATTAAAATTTTCCACAGTATTAGGTGCATCTTTCTCAAATAATTCTATGGTAATATTACCATTATCTGTTTCAATAATTGCTTTCTTCATTATTAAAAACCTCCTATTTTTATATATTATAATTATACCCTAAATATTTGCTAAATACTACTTATAATGATATAATAATAAATATATATTTAATAATGTTAATAAGGCATTTTATCTATGTTTTACTAGGACAGTTGGCAGGGGTACAGGGTTATAAACACATGGGTAAAAATAGTAAGTATATAAGATATTTAAGTATTTAAATAGTTATTAAAACTATCTTTTAATTTATTAAATGTTAATTTACAAAATTTAATAAAAAATAGGTATATTTTTTATGTCAATATGATATAATTATGAATAAGATAGTTAAATTGATTGAATATAATTAAAATTGAGGTGTTTACAAATGAGTGAATTAGCAAGTCTTAAAAGTGAAAAAGTATCATGGGAATTACAGGAAGTTCAAGCCGTTTATCGAGATGGCGAACCGATTAAATATTTAGTATCTTTGCCAATTTTAACTATAGTGAATATGATGGAAAATTCTAGCTTGGTATATAATCCTTCAGTTCAGCGTGGTGTAAAAATTAATGCAAAAGGGATAGAGATCCCAATTTCTAGTAAAAATAAAATTAATGAAATATTTGTTGAACTCTTGCAGGGTAGATTACATGGAGGAATTTTGAGTTTTAATTATCCCAAAGAATCAGAAGAACCAATTATATTTAAAGAAAATGAGGATATTTTACAAGGTGAACAATCTCTCCAAATTATTGACGGATTCCATAGGTGTAGTGCTTTTGTAAAATATGTTAATGAATACAAAAAACCTAAGAATAAAAAACTAATGCCTGATCCTGCAAATATATACTTTCCTTGCTGTATTGAAAATTTGAATATTCAAGAATCTATGTCACTTTTTAGTGAATATTCGACAAAATTTTTACGTGTAAGTCCTACTAGGGCAAAATATTTAGATGTATTCTCTCAAATAAATCAAATTGTTAGAAAGGTTATTACTGAGAGCGAATTAGAAGGGAAGGTGGAATTGACATCTAATACACTAAAATCTAAGACTAATGATAAAGTTGTTACTTTCGCAGTTTTAACAGAATCTATTAAGGAAAATTTTAAACCACAAAGTAAGCAGCAAGGAATGGAAATAGCATCATTTTTAGTAGAATATTTTAATTATCTTGCTTCGTTATTTTTTGAACATTTTGGTAATTTAACTCCAAGTGAGCGTCAAAATATTAGGTCTAAAGATATGGTTATACAACAAATATTCTTTTATGGGTATGCAAATGCCGCTTCAAGATTATTTGGAAAAGAAAATTGGAAAGAATTATTGTCTAAGTTGAAAGAAGAAATTAGAATTGATAGTTGGATTGGAAAGATATATCAAAAAGAATGTCCATTATGGTCTAAAATTTTTAGAGATGAGTATAAAATTGTAAACAACAGTTCAACACAAAAATATGTAGGTAAAACCATTGGTGACTATATTGAATTTGGAATTGATTATATTTTAGAGAATAGGAAATAAGAGAATATCCTACTCAAAAAGTTAAAATTGAGTAGGATATATTTATTCTAATAATCAAATTCATTATTATCAATTAAATAATACTTTAAATATTTTTCAATATTATTAAATTCCCAATATGGAATTCTAATTAACTGAATATTATTTTCTGCACAATAAAGATTTTTCTTTATATCATGTTGTAACATACGTTCATATTCTTTTTTTATTACTAATCCTTTTACCCAACGGAAATGAAATTCACCATCATATTCAATCAACATTCTTAATTTAGTTTTTTCAATATCCCAAAATACAGGAATGTCAAATTTTAACAATCTTCCACCAATACCTTTCAAATTATCAAATTTATATTGTGAATCATGTAGTATATTATATTTTGTTAATAATTCATCTATTCTTTCTTCTCCTTTAGAATAATTACATTCAGGACAACGGAAATCACACATATTTGAAACATTAATTTTTCTAGGATAATCTTTATGTTTACCTTCAGGACATTTCCACCAAACTTGTTTTGTACTCATAGTAGTATATTCATAAGGACTCTTATCATTTTTATCACTCCATATTTCTAAAACTTGTGGGTATAATTTTCCTAAACTATCTAATGGATGTACTATTCCACGATTATTTGTACAATAACCACATCTACTACCATTTGTAAAACTACTACATTTAGTAGGATAACTACCATGATAATTTTTTTCTTGACAATAAATATGTATTTTTATGATATCTGAACACTTACTTATTTCCCAAGGATCTACAGTATTCTTCTCATAATCCCAATATTTTTCAAGAAAATCTTCACCTAAATTATCAATTCCGAACTGAGCAAATGAATTGCATCGTTTACAATCCATTACACCATTACGTCCATCATCCCCATTAGTAAAACTATTAATACTTTTTAATTCACTTTTATGTAACCCTCTTGGGCATTTAAAATAATATTTTTTAAGTGTTCCATAAGGTATTTCATTGGGTTTTAACTTATTTAATTCATAATCCCATCGATCAAGTACATCTTGTTTATTGTTATCCATACACCATAATTCAAACGATTTAGTATTTAATAATTTAGTCTTTACAGAAATTTTACTACCATATAATATTACAGCACATTTAAGACAATAATATCCACCATATTTAATAGTTTTTATAATAAAATTATTATATATTATATTTTTTAATTCTTTCCCACAACAATTACATTTAACATTAACCTTAACATTGCTACCTTTAGGTAAATCTTCTACTTTCACTATAATGACAGTTCCTCTTTTTACTTTTAATTTTCCTTGTTTATTTGTATATCTAGGTATTTCATATCCTTTATTTTCAAAATGTTTAATATTATTTGGGCCTAAAACTACCTCAACCTCTTTAGTAATCAATGCCATAACTACCACCAATCCTTCCGTAGATTTTTTATACTTGTAATCTTTCAATTACCTGTTCCGACTACCTAATTAAAAACAAAAAAGAAGAGAGGCATCGGAATTTACCTCTCTTATCAATCACATTGGCCTATGTGATTTATCTTTTTCACAAAAACAAAAAAGAGCAGAAATTAATACACTCTTTAAAAAGTTAACCTACATTTTTAAATTTATGAGTATAATGTAGGTTAAATATTATATTAATAATTCAATTATTCTATTCTAACCCACTACTAATTCTAACCCACTACTAATTCTAACCCACTACTAATCCACCTAACCAAATCACAACACCCTACCACACATCATACAATACCCAATCCTAATCTCATCCAAAACTACCATTCCTATATCATCACCCTCAAACAAACTCAAATTATTATTCTGAAAATATAGGAAATATTCTTTATCTTTGAAGTTAAAGGATGTAGAGGAGGAAGATGATGAGAGTAGGATTGTTGATTGGGAACAGAATTGGCACTCAATGGATTCTGTGTTATCTATTAATTTATTCATTTTTATATTTCCTTTGTTATTTTAATATTTTATAAACTAATCAATTTTTACAATAATAAAAGGGTATCCATCAGATTTAATATTATATTTTTCTTTTATTAATTTATTACATCTGATTGCTTTAAATTTATTTTCACTCAAAATGTTTTCTAATTTAAACAATTTAATTTTTTTATGAGATTGATTATGACCAAATTTCTTTACAACTAATTCTTTTATATCTTTCATATTTGCATAATCATTCTTATAAATAAATTCATTAATTATTTCAACAACATAATTATAAACTTCTGGTGTCATGTTCTTATCTTTTTCTTGTTTCTCTATTAAATTTAATTCAATTAATAATCTTCTAGTATGTTCTTTACTATATTCTATTTTATTTGCTATATAATCAATACTTTTACCTTCTAAAAACATATTTTTAATATTATTTAATGCCAATTTCTTTCTATGAAAACGCATATCTTTACTTATATATTCCTCAAATATTAATTCATCTAACACAAAATTTACTTTACCACCATTCATATAATCTATATTATATTTAGGATTACTATTAGTAATATAATATATTTCATAAATATGTGCTTCATTTCTAGACATTGTATTATTGCTTATGTATATTTATCTACATTTTTAAACCATTTTTTCTTTTGTTTATGTTGTTTCAATCTTAATTTTATATCATTAGTAATACCAATATATAATAATTCTTCATTAATACTATAAAATTTATAAATTAAATATGTGTTAGGAATATTGTTACTATTTATGATAATCACTCTCCTTAAAAATAAAAAAGAGTAGATAAATTATCTACTCTTAAATCTGATATAATAAAAAACAATAAATATTGATTTGGATGGATTATAATTATTTGCGTTTAAACGCAAATAATTTAATACAGACAACAAACCGCTTTAGCGGAACAGTATGACTCTATATTACCTCATTCATATAAGTGTATATTGCCAAATATGTAAAATCATATGTAGAAAATGTAAAAAGTAGGATTCACTAAAATAATGGGCAAAGAATGTTCAATCATATAATTTTATGATTTTACATAAAATGCCCAAATAATTATATTATTAATTTTATAATTTAGAAATTATCCAATATGTTTGATCTCTAAATTCTCCTAATTTTTCTCTTTTACTATTTATAATATATTCTAATTTATTTTCTTCAAGTAAAGAATTAATAGTTTTCAATCCTACTGCTCTGCTTTTACCTTTAGGAGTGTTTAATAATTCTTTTAATAGCATTTCTTTAAATTTCTTCTGTTCATCCTTAAACATTTTCACACTAATTAATTTATCTAGTATATCTTCTAATATTAAAGCATCTAATTCTTGTTCCAAATAAGTATATACCATATCACCTATACCCATCCTTTCAAGCAATTTATTTTTAAATCCATCTTCTTTATCTAATAATATTTCTTCATACAACATTATATTTTGATTATATGTATAATGCATCAATGGATTTACTTTTTTCTCAATTCTTAATTTTTCTCTATTAACTACATCATAAATTAAATTTCCATATGTATTTTTATGTGAATATTCTTCTATTAATGCAATATCACCTTTTTTAAGTATAATATTAGCATATTTTATTTTTTCTTGAAAATTCTCTAATTTACGAGAAATAGCATTTCCTTTTTTATCTTTTATATATAATATAATTTTATCTCCGAAAACTATCCTTTTTCTGCCAATACATTGTATAATACTTGATAAATCAGCAATATCTACGATTATGTGTTTAATTTTGTCGTCTTTTAAATTAAAGCCACAATCTGCAACTTTCGTACAGCAAAGTACCTGTTCTTCAAATTTCTCATTTTCTTCAATATAAGTTATTTTATCAGGATCAACATATTGACGATAATTATAATTGTTATTGGAACAGTAAAAAACACATGATTTAAGTATTTCATTCATTTTATGTGCTTTCTTTGCACTAGTAAAATATATTGCTTTTTCATCTTTTGGCAAATCAATTAATAATTTACCTATAGTTTTATCATTTTCATAAAAATATAATTTCTCAATAAAATCATATTTATTTTCTATGTAATAATGCTCTATGTCTAATTCTAATTCATCTAAAATATAACCTTTAATATATTTTCCTGTTGCTGTCATAAATATTTTAATTGCATTTTGATTCATTACCCAATTAAATGATACATCAGTATTAAATATAAATTCACTTTCTTCACAAAAATGGTGCGATTCATCACAGATTATATAATCAAAACCTATAAAATCTGCAATTTTAGGACTTTTAGTTACTATTAATTCTGATAATAATTGGTATGTTTTTATAACAATATTTTTATTATTACCTATTTCTATTTCTGATTGTTTCTTGATAATTGTTCTATTAACTAGTATTAATATTTTCTTTGTTGTATTATGATTTGATAATGTATGTTTAATAAAGTGTGATTTCCCTTTACCTGTTGGTGCTTCTATAAATATTAATTTATTAGAAGACCAATTATTAATATCTTCGTTTGTGATTAAGTCTGATATATAATTTTGTTTATCCACAATCGGTTCAACCTCCCATAATCGAATATAATATTTACATTGTTAAATTATAAAAATTGGTAATTACATTTCTCTAAATTTATTTTTCAAAATAGTTAATTCATGCAATGCTTTAGAGAATTTTTCTGTGTTTTTAAAACTATAAATAGTATTTTCTCCAAAACCTTTTTTATAATATCTAAAACCAAGAAATGATAATGCTTCTGCAAGATACCTTTTTTTCACTTCATAAAATTCCACAATTATCTCTCCTTAAAATTTATTTAAATTAAAACAAAAAAAGAGAGGACATAATAATCCTCTCTTCACTAAACCATATAAAAAATCAAAAACAAACTCCATATTTCACCCAAATAAACCACTCAAATTTCCCACACCTATATTTTATCCTAAACAAAATTAACTCTCGAAATAACCATAAAATATCGTAATTATATTAATATTCCAAATATATCCAACCTACAAACCCTTATAATACAATACTTTATTGAGTATGAAATTTTAGATGTTTTATATTAAATTATAATTATTTCTAATATCAACATATAAAAATATTTTAAATTTTTAGTCATAAGTTTATTCCCCCTGAATATATATAAATTGGGTGGAAATAAAAGCAGTAGAAAGGATAAGACATAGACTTTCCTTTCACTAAAGTATAAGCCTTGCTAATTTATAGTGAGGGTTATACTTTTTAAATCTTAATAATTAGTGATTAAAACTTCAATAGATTTTCCATTTTTAACTTTCTTATCGGCATTAGCATTTTTATATGTATGATTTAAATAATTTATATTATATTTCTTACTCCAATCTTTGAGTATATCATTACTTTTACCATCATGTTCTAACACATTAGATAATGCAAATTTAACTTCTTTTTTATGTATATTATCTAATATATTTAATAAATTATTTTCTTCTATTGTATTCCAACCTTTAAATCCTCTTTTACCATCATTATAAACAGCACAAGTAATTAGATAAGGAGGATCACAATAAATTAAATCATCTTTCTTCAAATTTTCAAAATTAAATACATTAAAATCAAAATTTTGAAAATATATATTTTTTTTATGTATTTCATTTATAAATAATAATAATTTTTCTTTCAAAGAAATATTGAATTCACTTTTATTTTCACCAAAACTTGCATTAAATTCATTTTTATTATTAAATCTAATATTAAAATTATAAGCATGAGTAAGTAATACATACAAATCTAAAGGATATTTAAATTTATTATACACTTTTCTTAATTCTAAATATCCATTTTTATTAGTCTTTGATAAATTAAATTCATTTATTTTCTTATTTATATAGTCAAAACAAGTATCTTTTGAATTAGATTTAAAATAATTATATAAATCAATCACATTGCTAATAATATCATTACATATGATTTCTTTTGCATTTACATTAATCCCTACATTACATCCTCCACAAAATAAATCAATAAACGTATTTATATTATTAGGAAATAGTGGTAAAATTTGAGATAATAATTTATATTTACCACCTGTATAATTAAGTGGACTTTTTATTAAGTTTTCTTTTTTATATTCCATATTTCATCCATCCTTTTCATTTTATTTTTCTTCTCATCCATTTTTAATTAAATAAAAATCCAATGGCAGAAGGCAGGATGTAAACCTTCTTGTCGTTGTGTTGGCCTAACACAAAGTCCATTGGATATAAAGCATAAGAAAAGACACCCTTGAAGGATGCCCTTGATTTATACTGTATTAAATTAATTTGTGAACGAAAAAATCATGACCAAACAACAATTTGCTTCAAATATTATATTAATAATCTAGTTATTAAATCTTGAAAGATTAGGTATAAATATATTTAAAATTATTTCTCTCAACTTATTTATGTTTTTTAAAATATAGATTCTCCTTTATAATTATTATTTTAATTAATCTCTTAAATGTCTATCATCTTCATAAATTTGACTTCCTATTTAATTTATACTATAATAATATCTAACATAATATTAATTCTTCGCAGTTAAACTTTCTGCAAAATAACACTAGGTTTTGGGTATCCATCTTATCTAGTGTTATTTTGCTTTTTTTATTTTAATTTAAAACTAATAGTGTCAAGTATTTTTACCTTATTCCCTATCGTAAAAATGAAAGTGGGGGAAGGAGCGAGAGGAGACAGTGTGTAAAGAGAGAGGAGATTATTTGATTTCTTCACTAATATTTTCATTAAATTTAACATTACTATTGCTATTATCACTTTTATTCATCAATGTTTCCACCGATTTAACTGCAACACTCGCCAAAATTATCCCATTTATAAAATTTATAAAAATTGCTTCACCATTAAATATATTTTCTCCTAAGAAATGTTTAGATAAAAATAGCAAAAACTCAGAAATTACGAAGACTAAGTATTTAGTAGGCAATGTTTTACCAAACGCTTTTTTATAAATGTTATCTACAATTTCTTTAAAATATTGTACAAGTAATACAACTACTAGAATTAAAGTTGTAATAGTAGATAGATTTTGAATTGTTATAAACTGTTCCATAATAGAACACTCTCCTTTTTTAAATTTAATTATTTATTAATTTTATCTTACTTATTATTAAATTCACTTAATTCTTTCTGATACTTCATATAATATCTCCAGAAAATATACTTACTTAATAATATTGATTTCTCGATTTTCTCCATTCCATTTATATTCTTTTTGAAATGTATTACAAATATCTTTTAATGGGACATAAATATGATCGTCTATGATGTAATTATCAATATCTATTTTTTGTTCGTCAAATAAGATATTTACAGAGTTTTTTGTATTTAAAATATTTATATTATTATTATTTTGTATATCTTTGTCTACTTCAATAGTTTCTTCTTTATTTACTTCAATATTTTTTGTTTTTAAATTTAATGCTAAAACTAATCCATAGCAAATTGCATTAGATAGTCCATCCAAGAATTTATTATCTTTAAGTAATTTTGCATCATTAGGTGAACTGATAAATAAACATTCTATGAGGGATGATGGCATTTTAGTCTGCCTTAAAACAGCAAAATTTGCTCTTTTTTTGCCTCTATCAAATACATTATATTGTTTCATATATTCCATAATTTCTTTATGTAAAATATTTTGAATTTCTAATGATTTTTGACTGGCATTATTGTGTATAAATGACTCAAATCCAATTGCTGAAGTATTTATTGCACTATTAACATGTGTGGATAAAAAATAATCAGCATTAATTGAATTAGCATAATTTGTTCTAACATTCAATGTTCCTCTTGGTGCAATTCTTACATCTACATTGTATTTGTTTTGTAGACGTTTAACTACACCATTGCCAATAATTTCATTTAAATCTGCCTCTACTAAATTATTGCCACATGCTCCTGGATCTTTTAAAATATCATTAACTCCATGTCCAAAATCCATTACAATAATCATTTAAAAAATCTCTCCTTTATAATTATATTAATAATTTAACTATCTATTTCATAGCAATATACATTCCTGATATCACTGTAGCAAGTGATCCCAAAAATACGAATAATTGAATATAAATTTTACTTTTGTTTTCAATTTTAGCAGTTTCTACTTTCCCTTCTTTTTCATTCCTAGAAAGTTCCAATTTTACAATATTATCATTCTTGTTTATTATCAGCGAATTTAATCCAGTTAACATTGCATTATGATTTGTTAACATTTGTCCTTCGATCTTATCCATAGTTTTTTTTATATCCTCTTGTCCTTGTTTAACATTAGCAAGTGATTCAGATTGTAACGCCCAAGAAATTTCTAACGATTTTAACCTCCCATCATGATCCCGCAATAAATTTCCGAATTCGTCAAATTTTTCCTTTATCAATTCTTCATCCACTTTACAACCATCTCCTTCCGAAATTTCACCAACTCCATCACAAAAATTCCTATCATTCTTAAAATTATTTTCATTATTTATCATAAAACAATTGACAACCCCTCTCATATGTAATATAATTATGTCACACAATAATAGTATAAGTATTATTGCTGTTATTATATATAGTGTAGTGAGAGTGACTACACTATATATTTAAAATACATATTAAATATTTCACATTGCAATAATCTAACAACTTAATAACCTAGCAATCTAAATAAAATTAATCTTAGAATCCCAATTAAATCTCTGAGAGAGCCAATGAGCAACAGAGAGGTTTATTTTGAGATTCTAATTATATTTAATTAAAAATAATCAAAAATCCTCACACTCAATAAATTCTTATAAATCAACACTTTCTAAAATTAGAAGTCATTACAAAAGATTTATTTTATATTTTATATTATATTTAATTTTAACAATATTAAATTATACTACGTAGTGTGAACAAACTAGTTAATCATATAAATTAAACATATGTGAAACTTTACAATAAAGTATCTAAATTAGCAAACCCTTGAATAATTGTACGTGTCGTAATATAAATGTTGCTTGCTCTTAAAATTGGAGAATCAAAGCCGTAGCCTTCAGACCATAGCTCATTAGATAGAGCATTGTAAAAAAACTTATTTACATCATTTACATAGAATTGGAAAAGTACTCCATTTGGTTCATAATTTTTAGACGTAAAGCTTAACTTTAACTTTGTGCCAGAAATTAACAGTGCGTTCAAACCTGTGACTGTTTCACTTTTTAAAACTACTTCACCAGAAAGTTTTTTTATTTTTAGGGTTAACAATTCATTATGAATTTCCAAGCTATTGTAGCAATCCTGATAATTCTGAACATCATTGAAATGTGTATATATTGGATATGTTCCAGTTAGGCCTACTAAGCTTTGTTCAAGTGTAAAACAAATATCTAAAACATTATTATCAGAAGCATTGTAATGCTTTTTTAAAGCATCTTTTCGTCTCGATACTTTTTGAACATAAGTTGTAAGGATAGGATCTATTTTAATATTATGTGTAAGGTAGTGTGTTGAAGCGCTACCTCTGCCAAGACTAAATCCGTCCAGATGTTCGTCGACATCAGCGAGATAAAAGCCACCAAAGAATTGCGC
>Ga0208375_1000209_pt1 | contig 94774 bp, 100 predicted proteins | sample RifOxyD1_FD_184038 | JGI IMG/M metagenome (GOLD analysis project Ga0208375, IMG submission 184038) | Soil microbial communities from Rifle, Colorado - Rifle Oxygen_injection D1 (SPAdes) | ecosystem: Environmental > Terrestrial > Deep subsurface > Rock core/Sediment | place: Rifle, Colorado... | reverse complement strand
GTATTAATATTTCAAAAAGAGGTTATAATGATATAATTGTTTTTCCAATTAATGAACCTCTTCTTGCAGGTTTAATTGGCTCAACAGCGGTGATGGGTAATTATCTTAATATTAGTTCCGGAATATATGGTGATGAGGTTGAATCGATTTATAACTATGATAAATCTATTTTTAATGTTGATTTAGATAACGATGGAGAAACTGATGATTTTTGGGCATGGTTTGATACAGATAATTCAGGATTTAACAATCTTTACGCTTTTAATGAACGATTTGAACAATTAGCAAGCATATCGGTAACTCCTGTGGGGCAAGGAGATAGGGGTAGAATGGTTTATGGTGATTTTAATAATGACACCTATGCAGATGAAATTGCAGTGATGTTTAATGCTGCATCTGAAACTGCAAATATAAGCGTGTATAATCTAAGTGGGGTTATTGATAGTTATCAATTTTCAGATTATAGAGTTATAGGTATTTCTAAAGGAGATTTTAATAACGATGCTATAGAAGATATAGTTTATGTTGGAATAGAAAATAGTGCAAGTAATAATGATCTTAAATTTATTCCTTTAACTTTGGTAAATTATGTGTTAACACCTATTTGGACATATACTTCTTCAGCTCTTGGAGGTAATCATATAGCTGTGAATAATGATTTAGTTAAAGTTGTAGATTTAAATAATGATGGTTTTGATGATATAATTGCAAGTAATTCTAAAAATTATTTAGTTGCAGTAAATAATAGTGGTAGTTTATTATGGGCTGTTAATATAATAGAAGAAATTGGTCCTAATAATGCCAATCCTGTTTCAGATATAATAATTGGAGACTTTGATAATGATGGTGTAGAAGATGATGTGGGTGTAGGAACTTTTGATGCTACACCTGATTTAATTTATTTTTTTAATGAAACTGGAGATATAATTAAAAGTTATTCTAATGCTGATTTTGATAATCCTTATTATTTGGCAAGTGCAGATTTGGATAATGATGGAATAATTAATGAAATTGTAGTTTCTGATCATAATGCCCCTTATGAATCTTTTATTATTGATAAAAATGGAAATGTTGTTTATGAAACTTCATGGGATGGAAGAAGTTCTTGGTGGCAAGTTGCAGATATGGATTATGATGGGTGGGTAGATGATATTATTGGAACTTATATGAGTTTTTATGATGGGGGGGATCAAGCTTATATAACTTCTATGGATTTATATAATAATACTAATTTTAATTTTACTCAACGTACCTTTCTATCCGGGATTTTTTATTCAGTTGAATTAGATAAAGATTATCAAGGATGTAATATTTGGTTTAATGATAGAAAAACCTCTGTTGTTATGGATTATAATGCTAGTGATGGATTATATTATTATACTACAAAAGGTTTTTTCCCAAATTCTTTGGTAACTTATAATATTACTTGTATTGCAAATGAATATGACTTAAATACAATCCAACAAACAATAACCGCTGCACCTGCAAATAATAATCCAACACTTTCAAATTTAGATCTAAATTCAACTATTGCAGCGCAGACAAATTATACTGATGAAGATTTAAGTTGTAATTTTGTTCCTGCTGATTCAGATGGTGCAGATACAATAACTTGTTCAGTTGAATGGTTAAAAAATAATATAACTCAATTTACTTTTTCAGGAGAAGCTTGTACAAAAGATGCAATGACAACTTTTATTTTAGAAAGTGAAAATACAACTAAGAACGAATTATGGGGCTGTCAAGTTTTAGTAACTGATAGTCAAGCTGGAACTTCAGGATGGTTTAATTCAACACAATTACAAATAGTAAATAGATTACCAAATCAGGTTTTGTTAGATATTCCTGATAATTTAAGCATATTAGGGGATAGATATCTTGATTTTAAATGGGCAAATGCAACAGATCCAGATGAAGATCCTTTAACTTATCAAATACAAGTTGATGATGACATAGAGTTTGGAAGTCCTAATATTAATGTTTCCACAATTGCTGAAACTACAAATTCTTCTAATTATACTTCAACAACTGAATTAGGTATAGATAAAAATTATTATTGGCATGTAAGAGCAAATGACAATGGGACTGGATGGGGTGATTGGAGCGAAATAAGAATGTTCAATTTGAGTTCTATGACTGAGATAACCATGGTTGTTGATTATATTTATTTTGGAAATATGACTGTTGGAGATTCGAATAATACTTTAGATAATTTGCCTCAGCCTTTTGAATATCAAAATGATGGTAATGTGAAATTAAACATTACTTTATATGCTGATAGTTTGTATGTTAAACAACCCAATCCAACAAATAATTATCAGTTTATGGTGTCTGAAGCTGATGAAGGTGTTAGTTATGGAATTGCTTCATTAACAAATTGGAATAATATACCTCTTATTTCTTTATTAGCTATTGATAATTTGGACTATGTTAATTCTAGTGATGAAGCTGCTTTAGAGGTGAATATTACTATACCTCAAGATGAAGATCCTGGCAAAAAGACTTCTGTGATGACGTTTATAGCCGTTATTGGAGAATAGCTTTTTAATTATTAACAAATGAGCTTAAAATGTTTAATTTTGTTAATTGTTAAATAGAGAGACATTTGATTTAAGCAATTATAATTATTTGGCTGATGCGGTGAAGAATGGTTTTAAGGGCATATTAGCCACTATTAAGTGGTTTATTTTTCTCAAAAAAACGATAGCTTTATAAAGTTTACAGGATGTTAGTTATATTAATTAATAGAAAAAAGTGTGTTTATACACATAGTATATTAAAAGTGCTGTCATTGGACAGATTGAGGCTTAAGGCCTTATTTATAATATAAAAGGTGTTTAGTTTAGGGGAATTCTTCCTCTGCAAAAAGGGGGTAGTTTTTAAGGAGAAAAAATGTTAAATAAAGATGGCTATTTTCAGGATGTATTAGACTTTAGACAATCACAACCAGAGTTAGATACTAAGTTAGTAAAAGAGCAATGGTTATATTCAACTAAAGAAAAGAATTTAGTAAGAGCAATGTCTGAATTAAAGAATTTCTCATTAAAAACAAGTTTACCTAGAGAAGTTATGAATGATGCTGCAAGATTGCATAAAAAAGCAATTGATCATGATTTGGCGCGTGGTAGAAGTGTTATTACAATTATGTACGCATGTACTTATTTAGCTTGTAAGATGCATAATCTTCCAAGAACTGTTAAAGATATAACTAAATACAGTAAAATTGATCAAAAAGAAATTAATAGGGCATGTAAATTAATAAGAAGAAAATTAAATATTAAATTAAAAACTATTGATTTAAATGACTATTTAATGAGATTTGCATCAAGATTAAGTTTAAGTGCGACTAATACAACTTATGCTGAAAAGTTACTTAATTCTCTAAAAGATAACAAAGAATTTGTTGGTAAAAATCCTTTATCTGTTGTTGCTGGAATAATTTATTTCACAGCAAGAAAGAAAAGATTAAAGATTTCACAGAAAGATGTTGTTGAAGCAACTGGTGTAAGTGAAGTTACTTTAAGAAATAGAATAAGAGAAATTGAAGGCATAGCAAGTTAAGTTTAAATAGACTTATTCCTTTTTATTTTTATGTTAGAATTAGAAGTATGTAAAACTAAATTTAAGAAGTTTAGAGGTTTGATGTTTTCTAAGAAAAAGAACTTATTATTTGTTTTAGATAAAGAAGAGAAATTTAATGCTGGAATACATATGTTATTTGTATTTTATCCTATTCAAGTTATATGGTTAGATTATAGGTTTAAGATTGTTGATATTAAAAGGATGTTGCCTTTTATTAGTTTTCATATACCTAAGCAGAAAGCTAAGTATATAGTCGAATTTGTTAGCAAGCAAAATAATTTTAAATTTGGAGATAAATTTAATTTGGAAAGATTTTTAAGATAAATCTTTATAAATACAAACAACAGAGGGATATTAAATAAGAAAATGATAGAATTAGCAGCAATCGGTGGTTATAATGAAGCAGGTAAAAATATGACTGCCATTAAGTATAATGATGAAGTTGTAATATGTGATATGGGCCTGTTTTTACCAAGAATTCTTGATTTTGAAGAAGAAGGGGGACATAGAGAAGATTTAACAGATGCTCAATTAATAAAAATAGGGGCAATTCCAGATGATAGAGTTATAGAAAAATGGAGAGATTATGTTAAAGTAATTGTTTTGGGACATTGTCATTTAGATCATTTAGGTGCAGCACAATATTTGGCTCAAAGGTATGATGCTCCTTTAGTAGGAACACCTTATACAATGAATGTTCTTAAAAAGATGTTTTTTGATGATAAAGTGAATATTCCAAATAGATTTGTTCCTTTAAATGTTAATTCTAAGTATAAAGTTTCTGAAAATATAGAAATAGAGTTTATTAATATGACTCATTCTACATTACAAACCGTTATGACTGCAATTCATACTCCTGATGGAACCATAATTTATGCTAATGATTTTAAATTTGATAATCATCCAGTTATAGGTTTAAAACCTAATTATCATGTGTTAGAAAAAATAGGGGAAAAAAACGCTTTGGCTTTAGTTGTTGATTCTTTATATTCAAATACAGAAAGAAAAACTCCTAGTGAAAAAGTCGCAAGGGAAATGTTAAAAGATGTTTTATTGGGAACAAGTAATTTCGGAAAATTAGTTATAGTTACGACTTTTGCAAGTCATATTGCAAGATTACAAAGTGTGATTGATTTTGGAAAAGAAATGGATAGAAAAATAATATTTTTAGGAAGAAGTCTTTCAAAATATGTTGGTGCGGCAGAAAGAGCAGGATTAGTAAACTTTTCAGCTGACGTCGAAATAGTTCCTTATGCTGGTATGATAAATAAAAAACTTGCAAAAGTTGAGAAAGAACGTGGAAAATATTTAATAGTCTGCACTGGAAATCAAGGAGAACCTAAATCTGTATTATCGAGAATGGCTAGAGGAGAATTTGATTTTAAATTAGTTGAAGGAGATCATGTTGTTTTTTCTTGTAATGTTATTCCTGTTGAAGAAAATATTTCAAATAGAGATAAACTAGAAAAATTATTAAAAAAAGCAAGAGTAAGGATATTCACTGGGATACATCAATCAGGACATGCTTCTAGAGAAGACTTAAGAGATTTAGTAAATATGATTAAACCTAAGTATATAATTCCTGCACATGGAGAACACGAAAAACTTAATTCTATGGCTGAATTAGCAAAAGAAGAAGGTTATAAACTAAACAAGAATGTCCTTGTCTTGAATGATGGGGATATTGTAAAATTAGACGGTTCTAAATTAGAAAATTAATTCTTTGAAAATAATCTGTGAAAAAAGTTCTTTTTTTTCTGTTTTAAAAGGGCTGTTGAAAGTTTTTTTATTCTTTCTTTTTTGTGTTGAGGTATATATAAAGGCATATATTTTTGAAATAAATTAGTATTTAAATAGATTTTTGTTTTATAAATCCTTTTAGTAAGGTTTATAATATTTCTGACTTCATTCTTTTTGTTTTTAAAATGAAATTTGCACACTTTGCAGACTGTCACATAGGTGGTTGGAGAGATGAAAATCTAAAGAAGTTAGGTTTTGAGACTTTTAAGAAGGCAATAGAAGAATGCATTAGTAAAAAGATTGACTTTTTGTTAATTTCTGGAGATTTGTTTAATACGGCTTTACCTCAGATAGAATATATTAAAGAGACTGCAGCAGAATTAAGAAAACTGAAAGAATTAGGGATAAGTGTTTATATTATCCCCGGAAGCCATGATTTTTCTGCAACGGGTAAGACAATGATTGATGTTTTTGAAAAATCAGGTTTGGTAACTAATGTTATGAAATTTGAAGGAAATAAATTAAAATTTGTAGTTGATAATAAGACTCAAGCAAAGATAACAGGAATGTTTGGTAGAAAAGGTGCTTTAGAAAAAGAAGAATATCTAGAGACTGATTTTAGTGAAGTTGAAAATATTGATGGATTTAAAATATTCTTATTTCATACGGCTTTGGAAGAATTTAAACCTAATGAATATAATACTATTGAGTGTCAAAGTGTGAATACTCTGCCTAAAAATTTTAATTATTATGCAGGTGGACATGTTCATTATATTTTTGAAAAAGATTTTGGAAAAGGAAAATTAGTTTATCCTGGAGCATTATTTCCAAATAATTTTAAAGAGTTAGAAGAATTTAAACAAGGTGGATATTATTTATGTGAATATGATGGATTAAATAAAATTCTAAAAACTGAATTTGTTCCTGTGAAAATTAAAGAAGTAAAGAGTTTTGAAATTTTTGCTAAGAAAGTTTCTGAGGTTAATGATCAATGTTATAAGATTCTTGAGAAAGAAATGTTAAGAGACAATATAATAATGCTAAGAATTTCTGGAGTTTTGGAGGAAGGAAATCCAGGGGATATAGATTTTAATAGAATTAGCAATAATTTTATAAATAATGGTGTTTACGCTGTTTTAAGAAATTCTTCCAAATTATCAACCAAAGCTTTTGAAGAATTGAAAGTTGAAGTTAAGAGTGAAAAAGTGGAAGATGTAGAAGAAGAGATTTTGAAGAAGAATCTTAGTGAAACAGATATTTTGACAAAAGAAACAGTCGAAAGTTTAATTAAAATTTTAGATACTGAAAAATTAGAAGGTGAAAAAATAACTGATTTTGAAAAGAGAATATTACAAGAAGCAAAAGAAGTTTTAAATATAGAATAATTTTTAGAAAATAAATTATTAAAGATTAAAGAATATCGTTTATAGTTTTATATTTTTCAATTTTATTAATGTTTTCTCTGTTGTCTTTATCTTGCGAATTATGGGGGATATAAATTACCTTTTTTCTTAAATTATCCCAATAATATATTCCTAATTGCGGGATAAGTAAGTTAAGTTTATCTTTTGTTTTTTTGTCTAAGGCGTAATATTTTTTAGGTATTTGATTTAATGTAAATAAGTAAGTCATGTTTGCTTTTTCTTCTTGAAATAAAATAGGTGCTTTATGGGGTGTTATTATAAACTCCATTTCTTCAAAGAATTCTAATTCTGGAAGAGACTTAAGAGTTTCATCATGATTCATAAAATCGTCTAGATAAGAATATATTTGTTTAATAAGTGCCTTGGGCGCTATATTAGAAATCTTTTGAGGCTCTATGTTTTCATTCATTCTATCTTAAAAAGAGATGGCGTATTTTAAAATCTTTCCTTTTATAAGTATTTAAATACTTAGAGTAAAACTTATTAAGCTGGAGTAAATGTATTTTTTATGATTTTAAAATCTTTAAAGCTTGAAAATATAAGAAGTTATAAACAGGCAGAAGTTAATTTTCCTCTTGGAAAAGTGTTATTGAGCGGGGATGTTGGTGCGGGTAAAAGCACAATATTATTAGCTATAGATTTTGTTTTGTTTGGTTTAACTAAGGGAATAATTTCTGGAAATACTATTTTGAGACACGGAGAAAGAGAGGGTTATGTTGAGCTAAATTTTGAGATAGAAGGCAAACCTATCATTATTAAACGAACTTTAAAAAGAAGCTCGGAGGCTATACAACAAGATGCAGGATATTTAATAATTGAAGGTAAAAAAGTAACTGGAACTGCTACAGAGTTGAAATCTAAAATTCTTGAAATTTTAAATTACCCTCCTGAGTTTTTGACTAAAGGTAAGGCTTTAATTTATAGATATACTGTTTATACTCCTCAAGAAGAGATGAAGGAGATTCTTTTAGGAGAAGAAGAAATAAAATTAAACACTTTAAGAAGAGTATTTGGAATTGATAAATATAAAAGAGTAGTTGAAAATTCACAAATATTAGTTAGAGAATATAATTTTAAAAGAAAAGAGCTTAATGCTTATGCTCAAGATATTAATTTATTAAAAAATGAAATCAAATCTAAAAATGATGAAATGAATTTTATTTTTGGGGAACTTAAAAACTTAGGACCTGTTGAGGTTGAAGTAAATTTGAAATTTGATAACTTGAGGAAAGATTATGATAAGTATAATAATGAATTGAAATTTGCACAGGATTTTAAAGGAAAAATAGCTTTGTTTGAAAGTGAAATAAATAATAAAAATGAAATTCTTTTGAAAAACCAAAGAAACTTTGAAAAGCTTAATTATGAAATAAGCGAGTTGTCAAAAGAAAACCTTGTTAGAGAGGATGATTTCGTACTTAAACAAGAGATTTCAAAGCAAGAGAAAGAGATAGAAAATAGAGAAAAAGAGTTGAAGTTAACTGAATTTAGAATGTATGAAATTGAGGCTGAGAAGAAATCTGCTGAAAAGATAAAAAATTCTATAATGAACTTAAATCAGTGTCCTACTTGTAAACAAGATGTTTCTAAAGAATATAAATCCGGAGTTTTTGAAAGACAGAATATTATTATTCAAGAAACTACTTTGGAGATTAATAAAATTAAATTAGACTTAATTAAAAATAATTTAGAGCTTAATAATCTAAGAACTGCCTTAAAATTATTAAATGAAAGATTAAATAAAACAAATTTAGTTAATTTTAAGATAAAAGCTTTGAGTGAGAAAAATGAAACTATTAAAAAGATTGAATCTGAAAATATTAAATTAAAAGAGGATATTTTAGATTTGAATAGTAGCAAAATTAAATTTGTTTCTGATTTGGAGTTAATTAAAGATTCTGAGAAAAAATACCTTGAAATAAAAAAGGAAATAGATTTTATAATTGATAGACAAAGAGCTATTGCTATTAAAAAGACTTCTTTGACTGAAAAAATAAATTCAATTCAAGAGTTTATTCAAAGACAGGAAAAAGAAATAGCTAGAAAAGAAAAATCTTTACAAGAATCTGAAAGATTATCTAGTTTAGTTAGTTGGTTAAATGGTAAATTTACTGAAATGGTTTTAGTCATGGAAAAAAATATTATGAAAAAAATCCATAGCGATTTTAGTATTATTTTTGGAAAGTGGTTTAATACTCTTATAGATGATGATTTAATACAAATTTATTTAGATGAAAATTTTAATTTAAAGATTACTCAGAATGGTTATGATTCTGAGTATCTAAATTTAAGTGGTGGAGAAAAGACAGCCTGTGCATTGGCGTATAGATTAGCTTTAAATCAAGTTATAAATAAAATGATGTCTCATATAAGAACAAGAGATTTGATAATTTTAGATGAGCCAACAGATGGATTTTCAAGTGAGCAATTGGATAGAATGAAATTAGTTTTAGATGAACTTGAGATAAAACAAGTAATTATAGTAAGTCATGAAAGTAAAATTGAAAGTTTTGTTGATAAACTTATTAAAATAGAAAAGAAACAGCATATTAGTAAGATGATTAATTAGATTATTTAATCAAATCTTAAATATTTAATTAGGCTTTTAATTTTTCTTCGATTCTTTCTTTGCATGAAATATAATTAATTTTTATAGTTGCTCCATCTTCTTTTGATTCTGGATAAAAATTATAAAGTGCAATTAAATGATTATTTTCTTTTTTTATTACTGGCTGGGGAATTTGTGAACTTTCATATTTTGTCATTGTTTGAAGAATTTCTTTGAGTAAGTGGCTTAAATAATCTAAATTGCATGTATTTATTGTTTTTTCACAAATTTTTTTTTCTGAATTAGAATTATTTATTTTATAAATTAAACAATCTTGCTTTACAAAAGCCATAGAATTTGCGATATGAAATGCAGGACAAAAATTTTTAATACTTCTAGCATTAGTAGGATTATAATTTTTAAATACTTTAAAAAATTCACAGAATGATTCTATAAATGTTAAGTAAGGTATGTCTTTCTCAATTGCACTAAATTCTTTATTTAATATTGTTAGAAATAATCCTTCCTTCTCAAGAAAAGGAGGTGTTATTGATATAATACCTGTCTTGCTTGTTACTTTATTTGTCCCTTTTGTATACATTTTTAATGCAAATCTTAAATTAATCTTCAGTAATATAAAAAGCTTTTGTCACTGTTTTTTGGGCTTTTAGAGACAATCAAAATGTTTATATATAAGTCTTGAGACTAAATATTAGATGTCAAAAACAAACTTTAAATTGCCTATTTTTGCAGTTTTGTTAGTTTTACTTTCAAGTATAGTTTTAGCAAATTATGATATAATTGTTGAAGATAAAGCTATAGTTAATGAGATTTCTGAGAATGGTATTGCTAAATTTGAGTTAAATATAATTAATAATGAGGCAATGGCTCGCGAGATCATAATAACTCCCCAACAACAGTACGGTAAGTGGAGAATAGATACCCCCGAACCGTATATATTAAAATTACAAGGTAATTCTGCTGCTAAAAGTATTGTAAGTGCGTATCCTGTTAAGAGTTTACCTATAGATTATTATTCTTTATCTGTTAATGTGGCTACTAAGGATGGTTTATTTAGTAAAGATGTAATATTAAATATAAACTTAGTTCCTCCTGAAAATAAAGCTCTGTATATTGAAATTCCTCAGACAGTTGTGTTAGAAGCAGGTAAGGAAGAGATTATTTCTTTTGATGTAACTAATACTCAAGATTATGATTTAAATAAAATAAATATTATTTTAGAAAGTGAATTGTTTAGAAATGAGAAAGAGATTTCAATTGATGCTAAAGAAAAAGACCAACAAATTGCAAATGTTAATATTGAAAATAACTTTGAAGAAGGATTCTATAAACTAATAGCAAAAGCCTATTACAAGAAAACTTTAATTGGTAGTGCTGAGTCAAGTTTGAAATTGGTTAATCCTTTAAATCAAAAAAATGATTATACTGTTGAGAAAGGATTATTTTCTAAAGTAATAAGGATAAGTAAAGAAAATAAAGGTGATGTTGTTCAAAGAGAGAGTATTTCAATACCTGTTTCAAGCTTTGAAAAATTGTTTATTAAATTTTCACAGACCCCAGATTCAATACAAAAAGATGGAAGTGGATATATCTATATCTGGCAAATTGCTTTACAACCTGGTGAAAAGTTTGAATTAAATGTAAGAATTAATTATTTATGGTTTGTTTTAATTGTTTTAGTAATTATTTTAATTGCGATGTGGTTATTCTTAAGATTTACTAGACGAGTTACTATTACTAAAAAAGTGATTAATATAAGTAGAACTAAAGAAGGTATAAAAGGTGCAAGAATTATGCTTTTAATCAAAAATAGGGGTCCTGGAAGTGTTAAAAATTTAATGGTTGTTGATAGATTGCCTGAATTAATTGGGCCGGGAAAACATTATGGAACTATTAAACCTTTGAGAGTTGAACATGGAAGAAATTATAATAGAGTTTTATGGGAAATACCTTTCTTAGAAGCAGGTGAAGAAAGAGTAATTTCATATGAGATTAATACTAATATTGATATTATTGGTAAATTCAAGATACCTTCAGCATATGTAAAGTATCATACTGAGAAAAATAATAGACAAAAGATTGCACATTCTGGAAAGTTCTTTATTGGTGTGAAAGAGTAAGATTGCCTTTAATAATTCTAAAGTTTATTTTAATTTCAATGAAAGAGTGATTTGATAAATAATTTTATTTTTGTGATATGAATTATATTTTATTTTTTAAAATAATAAACTCCCTTTCTTAAAAAAGAAACTAAGTTAAATAGTTCTAATTTAACTATTGTTAAGATTTAGGAGAGAAAAAAAGAAAAAAAACTCCCCTTGCCAAATCTATGAATTTGGTAGAATCAAGGGGGTTTTCAAATGCTTAATGATTAGATTTTCCAGTTAGGAAAAAGTGTGAACAGTGAATCTTACTGCGAGATTACTGCACTGCCGGTTTTTGACTTCTTGCCTTGATTTTAGCAAGCTCGTCTTCTACCATTTGACTTTCAGATTCTTTCCTGAGTTTTTCAACCATGTCAGGTTGCTTTTCAGGACCTTTTTCTGTATTAAGGGTATTCATGGCTTCAGCAGTAGTAACTTCTTCCTCAAATCTTTTGAGCAGTGAGTCCAACTCTGAAACACTTCCGCTTCCCTTTAATGAACTGTCACCCACTTTTCTTGAAACTGCTTCGGTGGCTTCAGCATCAGTATGGCGGGTTTTGAGTTCATTATACTTCTCTTCGAGAAGTGCGATAGAAGCTTGAAGTTCAGTCAAAATACTTCTGGCTGCTTCAGCTGATTGCTTTGATTGTTCGAGTTGGCCTTCTTTAATCTTGAGATCTTTGGAAAGCTGATTTTTTTGTTTAATGGCATTTCGCGCAGAAGCTTCATCACCTTTAGCAACATAACTTTCCGCACCGTTTTGAAGAATAGATATGTTATCTTTAAGACCTGCCACATCTATTTCCCTTCTCTTCTGAGTTGAGAGCGCAGTAGCTAGTGCATTTTTAGCCGTTTCTACGCCTTCTTTCTTGAGTTCTTCAAGGAGTTGGGGAATGATTTCTTCCGGCGTTTCCATTGCAGAAATCAGTTTTTCGATCTTAGCAGAAGTAATTCTGCCAAGTCTTTTGAGAAGTTTGCCCATGATAACACCTCCTTTACTATAGTCTCCTTTCAAAATTAATTTTGGCTAAGCCTATTAATATTAAATTTACAATTTTTAGAATTATAAATTTTAATAAGTAGACAAAGTAAATCAATTAAGAAAGGGAATGGAAAAGTCTAAGCAAAAAGCAAAGATTGGATTTCTTGTAAGAATTGAGCTACTATTTCTTTTTTTCCGGCTGCTGCGTAGTAGGAGTAGGAGTACTAGATTTATCTTTTCCTTTTGCTGTGGGCTCTGTGGCTTCGTCCTTTTTCTCAGGCGCAGCGATTTCTTTTTCGAGAGTTGGAACAAGGCCTGGAGCGAAATGATTGAGAATGCTTGGGAGTGCTTTTTTTACGTCATCACTCAAGGGCAGCCGGTTAATAGTGTTAATTAAACTTGTCTGATTTTCCCTCGCGAATTTTATAAGGCTGTTTAATACCGGAAGGAATAGTCCGACCTGGCCGACATTGGATATGATATTGCTGATGATGTTAGGTGTTGATGAATTTGTTCCACCTGTTGTGCCGTCGTTCCCTACGCCACCAGATATTCCAGGAATTCCGCTTCCTACACCGTTGATGTTGAGAATCTTCATCTCATCGATGGAATTGGCAGGTTCCACGAGTTTCTCAATGATGCTGGGCAGTTTTTCAATGAAGCTCATTGCAGTTAACTGCATGAGTCTTTCATTAGAAATCACGTTTTCTGCTCCCACCATGAGTTCTTTGCCTTTTGCATCAACGGTGAACTTTTCTCTGTTTGCTTCGGCAATGACCTTGATTGCTTCAGCATCCATTTTTGCAGCATCGAGTTTTGCTTTTGCGATCTTCATAATTTTTTCTGCTTCTGCGTCTGCTGAAATAACTATTTCGATCTTGCCAATTTCTGATTTTTTCTCCTGCTCGATTATTGCTGCCTGTTTTTCTCTATCATACTCGGCGACCTTGGTGATTGTCAGAACTGCTTGTTCAGCTTTCACTCTTTCTGCGTCAGCTTTGGCAGTTTCGGCAGCAGTTTCTACGCGCTCTTTTTCCTTCTGGAGCACTGAAATTTCCTTTTCTTTTTCTGATATCTGAACCTGTTTTTCTTTCGCGATTACCGCGATTTCCACAGCTTGTTTCTTTTCAACTTCAGCTACCTGTGCAGCTTTGTCTGCGTTCTGAGTTTCGACACGTACAGTTTTGTCTTTTTCAACGCTGGTTAATGCAACCGTTTTTTCCTTTTCAATGACTGCAACTTCAGCTGTTTGCGCTTGTTCAGCTTCTATCTTTTTCGCAGCTGCATCTTGTGTAGCTTTTTTTGAGCGGATTTCTTTATCTTGTTCTGCTGTGGCAAAAGCCTGATCCTGCTGAAGAGCCAGGACGTTTTTCCTTGTCTCAACGTTCTTTTTTTCGATTTCCACTTCTGCTTTTCGGACAATCTCATTTTCCAGTTTTCTGTTGTCCTGGACAATGGCTGCCACGTTCTTTTTTCCTGTTGAGTCAAAGATATTGTCAGGCCTGAAATCATCAAGTTTTGCCTGGTCAAGATTGGCGATTGTGACACTTTCTAGGACTATGCCGTTCTGGAGAAGTTCATCTTTCAGCGCTGTCTGGACAGATTCCGCGAAGTCTTCTCTTTTGGAATTGAGATCTGTGAGATCTTTTGTTGCTGCGATGGCTCTTAGTGCGCCGACAAGTTTGTCTTCTATGAAGGTTTTCATCTCTTGGATGTTAAGGGTTTTTGAACCCAAGGTTCTTGCAGCACTTGTGATTTGCGTATCTTCAGTGCTTACTCTTACATAGAAAATTGCCTTTACATCTGCACGTAGGTTGTCTTTTGTGATTAATGATTCTGAGCCATTGCGGTCAACTTCAACAGGCAGTGTCTTGAGGTTGATCTCAAATGACTTGTGAATCAGAGGGATGACGAATATACCCCCATCCATGCAGATTTTCATCTTACCATTACCCGTTCTTACAATAGCCATATCGGCACTGGCTCGTTTGTAGAACTTTGCGATTAATATCCCCAGGAAGAGGATAAGCACAATCGCAGTGGATGCAAGCATGAGACCTGAAATAATCATAATTTCGAACCTCCTATAAATAGATTTTTTTAAGATATTTTTTGGAAAGAAAGAAATTCGTTTAGAAATTTACCTGCACTGTGCTAATTTTTTAATAATGCGGGTTCGTTTACGATGTCAACAATATACAATTCTTCTTTTTTAACATAATCAATAATTATAACCTTGTCATCTTTTTTCAAGGTTTTACCAGAAGTTTTTGCAAATATAGACTGATATTCGTTAGTTGGTGTAACAACTAAAACTCTGCCCTGATGAGTGGAAGTTATTTCAGGACTCACAATAGTACCTATTTTTGAAATAAGTGCGAGTGAGTCATATGCGGCAGATTCATATTTTGGAAGATATTTTCCAAGAATTGCACCAACTGTTTTTGTAAAGAATATCGCTATTATTGCTGAAATAGGTATTGAAACTATTAGAGAAGAGACATTCTTAAAAGGAAATAACCAGTTGATGCATAATCCACAGCAACCCCAAGATAACAAAAAGCAGACAAGACCATACATAAATGGAACTTTCCCTAAGTTGAGAAAGCTAAATGCACGATCTAATATACTTCCTTCAGTGTACATTTCATGCCCTATTTCATGAACGGTGGTATGGCTTGCATCATGATCAAAATGGTGATCTACATCATGACTAACATCATGATCCAAGTTATGATCTCCACCGGGCAGGAACATCAGTTGGATTAAAAAGAGCATTACACTTATCATCATTGGAATTGTGTATATCAGGTTGTAATCGAGACCCAAGAATGAAATAAAACTCATTTTTTTCACCTCCTTTGATAAATAAATTTGATTTTAAAATTTAAATTAATTCAAAGAAATTTTTACAAAGATTTTACAAAGAAATTTATTGCGACTTTTTTTCCTTTAAAGATTCTTTTTTTTCAATTCTTACCTCTCTTTCCATTTCTATTCTTGCCTTTGGATCCCAACTTTTTCTAATTTGATATTCCCTGTCAAGATAATCTGAATAGGAACTCATAGCATCTGTAGCTGAATTGAAATCTGCCATAGATTCTTTCTCTAATTTTCTTTTGAACCATTTTAGAGCTTTTTTATTTGCTTCTTTTTTGTGTTTATATTTTTCCTTAAATATTTCTTTGTTTTCTTTGAAATATGTAAGAAGAACATTTGAGTTTGGGATGATTATTTGCTTCTGAAGCTCTTGTGCAATAAAAACTCTTGGCCTTTCATTTTCATCAAAAGATAAAATTATTTTTGACGTTGTATTACCTGAAAGTATGTTTGTTTGCAAGATTATAGGGTGAGTAAAAACGCCATATCTCATACCGTGATATATGAAAGGTAAGAGTACTAAAAAAACACTTAATGATGAGACGCTTATAAATAAGCTTGAATTAAATTTGATTGTTGTTGGATTAGGCTTTCTGGATATTACATAAACAAAGTGTGCTAATTTAATTAATAGATTAAGAATTAGCAAAAAAAAGAAGATAATCCTCATTTTGATTCCCCCTTTATACAGTGAGATTGAATGTTATTTCTAAAGTAATGCTTTGATCATTGAAATCTATGTTAGAAATGAAGATTTTTTTGAAAGCGCAGTCATATGAGTCTTCTACTATTCTTTCTAATTCATCTGCATCTCCAATTAAATCTTTTAAAAGATATTCTACTTCTTCTTCACTAGAAATTTCTTCACTATTTTCTCGGTTTTCGATAATTAAAGAGGTTATGTTTATTTTTTTCTCAAGAGTTGAGTCTGAATTTATTAAACCCGTAGTAAGATTTTTGATTGAACGTTCTGTTGCATCTGATGGATTTATGATTAAAAAAGAAACACCCACAATAACTATTTGGCCTTCTGAAGTTCTTATAAAATTTGGTCCGAGGTAAATAACTAAATTTTCCATACGGTCTTCAGGTATAATTTCGATAGAAGCATATTGGGCTATATGAAGGGATAATGTATAGGTTCTTTCCTTTTCTTCATATTCTTGTTCGCTTTCTTCATCATCTTTACCCTTTGCCCTATTTTCATTGTTTTCTTCTTCTGTTGTTTCATTATTTTGGCTCAAATCTAAGAAGACTTCTTCTGATTCATCTTTTATTTCAATTTCATCAATTATTTTTTCAGAAAGGATTTCTATTTCCAGATTTTGAGTAGAAAAGTCTTCTGAATGTATTTCTTCTCTAGGAGTTTCGCTTTTCAACAATTGATCTAATTCTTCAAGATCTTTTTTATGATTTGCCTTTTTAGAGTTAGGATTTTCTGAAGAATGTTTCTGTTCTTTGACTATAGTTTTTTCTGAATTTTCTTTAGACTTCTTTTCGCGCAGATAGGCAATTAACAAAATTAGAATGCCTAATATACCCAATACATTGAAAGCAATAATTAAATGACCTAGATTTAGTGACTGCATATTCTTTCCTCCTTAAAATTATAAATTATCTTATTCCAAGATATTCCCTTTATTTTTTAGAAATTAGATTCAACTTAATTTACTTAGATTTACTTAGATTTACTTAGAACTAAGTAAAATAACATAATTTGGAATAACTGTTTGTGCAAGGTTTTCCCTATTTATGTCTTCAAATTGTTATTTTAAAAAATCCTTTTTTTAAAGTGATTTTTCACATTAATTTTAGTATTTGTTTTAGTAGAGCTAAAAAAGGTTTAAATTAATGTTAAACAATTGGTGTAGTGTTTTTATTACTTATTGGTTACGAGGGATAAACTTTTAAAACTAATGTGAACTGAGGTTAAATGGGTGTTATAAACTGTAAAAAGGCCATTTAATGAGTTTATAAGGCTTAAATGGAAACCTTTATAAACTGAAAAGTACATGAAAAGTCTAAGGCCTGCCATGAGAAAGACTCAACGGAGTACGGCAACCTGCCAAGCAATGAACCTTGGGAGTTAATGTCAGGTCAAATTATACTTAAAAATCAAGAACAAGTAAAATTTACTATTCATTTAATCATTTAAGGTAAATTAAGGGTTTTAAACCCTAAATAAAGCAAAAAACAAGAAAATCAAAGGCAAAAACTAATAGTTCAAAAAATAGTTTTTAATTTGTTGTTGTTTAGTGCTTTAAACTTGTTCTGTGTAAACCTAGGAGGGATTACGATGGGAAAAATAAGCCCAGTAAGTGCAAAATATATAATTCACACTAATATTCAAATTGAAGGTGTAGTAGAGAGACCAGATGTTATTGGTGCTATCTTTGGCCAGACAGAAGGATTGTTAGGTGCAGAATTAGAGTTAAGAGAGTTACAAAGAAGCGGTAGAATAGGAAGAATAGAAGTTAATGTTGATACTAAAGGTGGAAAAGCTGAAGGTATGATAATTATACCTAGTTCTTTAGATAAGGCAGAAACAGCAATTGTTGGTGCTGCCTTAGAAACAATACAAAGAATAGGTCCCTGTAATGCTAAAGTAAGAGTAGAAAAGATTGAAGATGTTAGAATTTCTAAAAGAGGATATGTTATTGAAAGAGCTAAAGAATTGTTAAAGAATTTAACAGAAAATGTTCTTCCAGACAGCCAAGAAATTACAGAAGAAGTTGCTGCTTCAGTTAGAATGATGGAAATCATAGAGTATGGTAGAGACAGACTTCCAGCAGGACCAGCGGTAGAAGAATCTGAAGAGATTATTTTAGTAGAAGGAAGAGCAGACGTTCTTAATCTATTAAAACACGGAATAAAGAATGTTATTGGTATGAATGGAACAAATATACCTCCTTCAATTAAAGAAATTGGAGAGAAAAAAGTAATGACTTTATTTGTTGATGGAGATAGAGGCGGAGATTTAATTATAAAAGAAATATCTGAAATTACAGATGTTGATTATATAGCTAGGGCTCCTGATGGAAAAGAAGTTGAAGAAATAACTAAAAAAGAAATCCATAAAGCTTTGAGAGGCAGAGTAGCTATTGAACAAGAAAAGTTAGATTCTACAAAACCTGAAAGAGCAGAAAGAACTGAAAATCGAGAAAGATCTGAAGAAAGAAGATCTTATCAAAATAATCAGAATGGATATCAAAGAAGAACAGATAGATTTCCAGCTGAAAGAACAAATGAAAGGCAAGAAAGACCTAATTTCTTTGACAGAAAAAAACCTGTTCAGAAAAAACAAATTATGACTGCTGAAGAAAGTGTAAAATTCAAATTAATGCTTGAAGATTTGGTTGGAACAAGAGGAGCATATATTATAGATCAAAATCTAAATATACTTGGAAAGGTTCCTGTAACTGAATTAGCAAGTACAATTAAAAGTTTGAACACTGGAGTTTATGCAGTTTTGATGGATGGAAAAATTTCTGCAGAGCTTGTAAAATATGCTGAAAAGTCAAACATAACTCATATAATTGGAATGGAGACTGAAGTAAAAGCAGGTACAAGTAAAGTAAATATTTTAATACAATCAGAAATACAGTAAACCTGCATTTTTTTCTTTTATTTTTTGTTATACTTGATTGAAGTGTTTTAATAGAAATGTTTATATACTAGTAAGTTATACCTTACTTAGGTGAGAATATGGAATATGCTATTGCTAAGGTAAGTACAAAAGGACAAATAGTTATACCTAATTCCTTAAGAGATAATATTAATTGTGGAGATGAATTTTTAATTATAAAAGATGAAGGAAGATTAATCCTTAAAAGTATGAAAAGTTTGGCTTTAAATCTTAAAGAAGATTTAATTTTTGCAGAGAAAGTTGAAAAAGCTTGGGAAGATTATGATAAGGGCAAGTTTGAAACTAAAACTAAAGATTTATTTCTTAAGGAGCTTCATGCATGTTAAATATTGTGCATGAAAAAGAATTTTTAAAGAATATAAGTAAAATAAAAGATCCTATCTTTAAAGAAAGAGTAATTAAACAAGTTGAAAAAATCATAGAAAATCCTGAAGTAGGTAAACCTATGAAATATAATCGAAAAGGAACAAGAGAAGTATATATTTCTCCTTATAGGCTAGCTTATGCTTATTTACCTGCTGAAAACAAACTAATCTTCTTGAAATTTATCATAAAGACGAACAATAATTCTTTTTTATAGCAAGCTTTTTAAATAGAATTTCTTTTTAAATTAAAATGGATACTTTGCAGGTATTAAGAAAATATAGAAAGTACATTTTAATTATTCTAATCTTGTTTGTAGGTTATTATCTTTTATTTGCGAGAAAAGTTACTTGTGAGGATAAAGTTTGTTTTGAACAAAAAATGGAAAATTGTGCAGGTGCAAAATTTTATTATTATGAAAATTCTGGTGCTGTAACTTTATATAAAGTTGAAAATAATCCTTTTGGAACTAATTATTGTGTTGTAAATGTTAAAATGTTGCAACCAGGAGAAATTTCAGAACAATACAAAGAAATATTTACAAATGCAGAAATGAGATGTAGGATTCCAATAATAAATCTAGTAAAGCCTACTCTGGCTTCTATAGGACAAAATATTGATTATTGTCATGGAACTTTAAAAGAAGCAATGTATAAAGCTATGATTAATAGTTTATACAAATTAATGGCTAGAGATATCGGAACTGTGATAACTGAAGTTAATCGGAAGTTAGGTTTAGAATAAATTCTTAAAATTTTTATTTATAAATTATTTATTTTCTTTATAAACTAATTACACAAACTTTATATATATCTACAATTTAATAGGAACATATATATACTATAGTAAAGTGATAATAAAAGAGAGGGATTAAATGCTATCAACTATAACTTGGATACAGATAATATCAACATGCATAATTCTAGTTTTGGCAGTTTTGGTAAGGTTGAGACATAAGAAGAATCCAGTAATTAATTTATTCTTCTTAATGTCCTTGCCTTTTATATTCTTCTTTTTACCTACATGGTTTAGAATGGGTTTAATTTTAGTTATATCCTTGGTTGTTTTATTTGGAGTAATTAAATATAATGCTAAAAAATTCAAAAAAATGGAAAACGAAGTTTTTGAAACTGATATTCTTGATAAAAAGAAAGATGATTTTATGGAAAAAATCTATATTCCGAGTATGGAAAAAATAGACTTAGAAAGAGCAGACTTATTAATGGAAAAAATAGAGTTTGAAAAAGAAAGAAACCAGATTGATGCTACTAATAAAATTTTGGGTGAAGAAAGAAAAAAGCTTGAAGCTGAAAAAGCAATACTTGAACAAAAGTTTAATTCTGATAAAGAGAATTTAGAACAATTAAGGAAGAAAGCAGATGAGGAAAGAAAGAAAATTGATGAATTGATGAATAAAATCAAATCAGATAAAGAAATTATTGAAGTCCAAAGAAAAGATTTTGATGGTCATAGAAGAGAATTTTTAACTGAAAAGAAAAAATTAGAAGATGAGCTAAGAAGCGTTGCAAAGAAAGAAGATGATTTGAAAGCTAAAATGTCTGCGTTAGAAGCAGAAGAAAAAACTTTGAAGAAAGTTCAAATGGATACAAGATTAGAAAGTGAAAGATTGCATAGAGAGAAAGAAAATGTTAATATTGAAAATAAAAAAATTGCAGAAATAAAAACTCAGTTTACTAAAGATAAAGAAGAGGTTAGTAAACTAAAGAACGAAACTAAAAGTGCTTTAATTAATGAAAAGAAGGTATTTTATGATGAAAAGAAAAGAGAAAATGATGAATTAAATTTAAGATTAAAGAAGTTTAAAGATGAGCAAAGGGATTTAGAATTAACTAGAAGCGAATTAAAAAAATCTATTCAAGTTGAAATTAAAAAGATAGATGAAATGAAAAAGAAAGCAAAACAAGATATTGATAAAAAGCAACAAGAAGTGATTAAGAAAGAAATTGTGTTAAAAAAGTTAATAGAGAAAAATAAGGCAGAAGAGCAGAAAATATTAGAATTAAAAAGAAAGTTTAATGAAAAAATTGCAATTAAAAAAGCGAAATTGGCTAAGAAAAAGAAATGAGGTAAAAACAAATGATGACTTTAATATTTAGTTTGTTGAGTTTGGTTGTGTTAAGTATATTGTTTTATACTATAAGAAGCTCTAAATTTAATGAGAATACTAGATATTATACTTTGCTTATACTGGCGGCGTTAATGCCTGCTGTGTTTTTTACCTTTATTTATTCAATTTGGCAATATAATATTTTTTTATGGATTTCAAGCTTTTTTGGCTTAATAATGGCTTTGTGTTATTTAATGGTTGCAAATAAGTGAAATTCTCAATAATCTTTATATATCTCTTTCTTTTAGTTTAAGTTATGGGTTTAATAAGTGATATATTTGGTGGATCTAACCAATTAGATTATAATAGCTCTAAAATTAATCTAAATTTTGACGGATTTAAATTAAATATCATTACTAATACTTTGAAAGCAGATATTAAAAGTTTAAAATATGATAATCAATATTCAAATAAAATATTTAATTTTCAAGATACTGAAAAAAGGACACAAACTTTTTTAAGTTTGTTTAATAAATCTAAGATTGAATTAATTGATTTTATAATTCATGAAATTAAAATAAATCCACTTTATAAAGAAGTACCTTGTATTAATATTTATTTGATGGGTGGTATGGATGCCAGACCTTTAGATGATAAGCTTTCTTTTTATAAAATGTCTTCTGCACTTGGATGGGTAATGACTAGAGAGATTAAACAAGGAAAATATAATATTTATCTAAATATTCCTTTGTTGATGTATATCTCTTTAGAAGATAATATTTATAGTTTGCAAAAAGAAAGAATCCGAGATACGCTTCAGCATGAACAAGAGCATATTATTCACGAAATAAAAAATCACGTATTTGTTGATGAAGCGATTATACGAAAGAGGATTTATAAAGCGTTATACCCTTATCACCAGGCATTAATCTCCGAATATAAAAAATTTTTTTTATTGGGCAGTTGGTTTGATTATAAAAAATGTCTTATGTTATTAAGAGAGTCTATATCTTTACTTATGCGAGGCATTCATACAGAAGGATTTGCTAGATATTTTGAGAATACTTCTAAATATACTTATACCTTTTCTTCTTGGAAAGATAACTATTGGAAGGCTTATTATGCAGTCAGGGAATTAAATAGGAATTTTGAGTCTATAATTGATATTTTGTTTTATTTTCCTAAGCATAATGCAAAATCAGATTTAAAAACATTTAAGTTATATCTTGATTCTATTTCAGGCGGTATTGAAAAATATGATATTGGTGCATTTATGGTTTATACCATTATTTTTTATAATAATAAAACTTTTGAAGAAATATTATATATGTCGGTTTATCAATTTTTTAAAGAATATGAATCTGCTATGACTAAATCAGGTTTAGAACCTGTAGTTAGTTTAAATAGTGGTAAGGGTATGTTAGATTTTAATTCTATTTTAGGTAGAATAAGTAAAGAAGTGGATAAAAAATCTTTGAAAGATTAATTCTAAATATTTATATATAACTCTTGTTTTTTAGAGTTTTATGAGTGTATTCGATAAAATTTCAGATGTTTTTAATAAAGTAGATTATTCTCAACCAATTGTAGGTGTAACTTTAGATGGTTTTATTTTAAGGATTGTAACCTTTAAATTTAATCTTGATGTTAAAAAATTGGAGTCTAATCTTAAGAAGAATTATAATCTCTCAAATTCATCAGTTGATCCAAATATTCAATTAAAATGTTTTGCTCAAGATTTTGAAAGACATAGAATAAATTTAATAAAGCAGGTTTTGAATGAAATTAAAACAAATCCTTATTATATGACTGTTCCCTTTCTTAGCATATTTTTTATGGGTGATTTAGAAGATGTTAATGATACAAATAAAAATTATTCTGGCAATTATGGCTGGGTAAATTCAAATGAAATTCAAAGAGGAGATTATAATATTTATTTAAACATTCCTAATTTGACTTTAGTAGATGATATAAATCATAAATATTTAATTAATGAACCTAAACTTATAGAAGCCCTCAGACATGAGCAACAACATATAATTCATGAAATTAAAAATAAAGTTTTTACAAATGCAGACTTTGTGACTTTAAATTTGCTTAAAAGTTTAAAAAGAGATGATTCTGAATTAGTAAGGGGTTTAGACAACCTTTCTAATAGTTTTAGTTATCGTGCTTATTTCATATATATACGTGATTTGATTTCGTCAATTATGCGTAAAATCCATACAAACGGTTTTGCAACTTTTTTTTCTGATGAGCATCAATATTGTTATCTTTTAGATTCATGGAAAAATAAACATAATGAAGTTAGACCCATAACTAAATCAATCCAGACCGGCCTTATGGATATTTTGGATACGTTTTATCCAGATGATTCTATGAGTGGGTTAGTTAAAGAGGAATTAATCAAACAAATAGGAAGTTTGTTAAAACAATCTTATAATACTTATGAACTTGGGTCTTATATGGTTTATACAATTGTTTTTTTAGGCAAAAAAAGTTATCAGGAAGTTTTACAAATGTCGGTCTATCAATTTTTTGATGAGTATGAAAAGGCAATCATAAGTTATGGTGAAAATCCTTTAGTAAGTCTAAATAGTGGTAAGGGTATATTGGACTTTAATAGATTATTAGGTGTATTAAGTTTTATAGTTACTAAGCAACAACATTTTTCTAAGAGCAAATCTCAGCAAAGCTTTTAAATAGTTTTCAGCATTTTTTAAACTCTGTTAAGCTAAAATAAGCTTAAAACGACTGAAAATGCTAAGACAACCATTAATTACGGTTTTAGGTCATGTAGACCATGGAAAGACTAGTTTATTAGATAGTATTAGGCAAACTACTGTTGTTGAAAAAGAATCTGGAAGAATTACTCAAGCAATTGGTGCGTCTATTATTCCTGCTGAAACAATAAAAAGATTGTGTGCTGATTTAATTAAAAAAGTTAAATTAGACTTAAAAATTCCAGGTTTATTATTTATTGATACTCCTGGACATGCTGCTTTCTCAACATTAAGAAGAAGAGGTGGAAATTTAGCCGATATTGCAATTTTAGTTGTTGATATTAATGAAGGATTGAAACCTCAAACTATTGAAGCTATTGAAATTTTAAAAGAGTATAAAACTCCTTTTGTTGTTGCATTAAATAAAATTGATTTAATTAATGGTTGGAGATCTAATCCTAATTTAAGTTTATTAGAAGATATTTCGAAGCAAGGCGAACCAATAAGAAATGTTTTAGAACAAAAGATGTATGAATTTGTTGGAGAATTATTTAAATTTGGTTTAAATTCTGATAGATTTGATAGAGTTTCTGATTTTACAAAGCAAATTCCTATAGTTCCGATGTCTGTTAAATTTAAAGCAGGTTTGCAAGAATTATTAGTTACAATTACCGGATTAGCACAAAAATATCTTGAAAATAATTTGAAAGTAAATGTGAAAGGTCCTGCAAGAGGAACTATTTTAGAAGTAAAAGAAACAAAAGGTTTAGGAATTACAATTGATGTCATAATTTATGATGGTAAAATAAAAAAAGGAGATACAATTATTATCGGTAGTTTAGATAAACCTATAGTTACTAAAGTAAAAGCTTTGCTTATTCCTGCACCATTAACTGAAATGATGACTAAAGCTAAGTTTAATCCTATTAATGAGGCTATTGCTGCAACAGGTGTAAAAATTTCTGCACCCGAGTTAGAAAATGTAATCGCGGGTATGCCTTTGAGAGTTGTGGATAATTTAGAAAAAGATAAAGAAGAGATTCAAGAAGAAATTGAAGAGGTTTTAATTGATACTGAACAAGAAGGTATAACTGTAAAAGCTGATACTATTGGTGCTTTAGAAGCATTAGATAAATTACTAAAAGAACATGATATTCCAATTAAAAAAGCATCTATTGGTGAAATAACTAAAAAAGATATTATTGAAACAAAAACTCAAGAAGGTTTGAATAAATGTATTGTTGGATTCAAAGTGAAATTAAATAAAGAATCTGAAGAGATCCAAGATAAGCCTAAAATAATTTTACAAGATGTCATCTATAAAATAATTGATGAATATGGGTTATGGAGAAAGGAAACTGAAGCAAGTGAAAAAACAAAAGATTTAGAAGAATTAAAGAGACCGTCAAAAATACAAATTTTACCTGGTTGTGTGTTCAGACAAAGTAATCCTGCAGTTGTTGGTATAGAAGTTATAAATGGAGTGTTACAAACTGGAGTAAAGTTAGCAAAAGAAACTAAGAATGGTTTAGTTGAAATAACTGAGTTAAAAACGATCCAAGACAATAAAAAAGTTATACAAGAAGCTGTAAAAGGACAACAAGTTGCAGTTGCTTTATCCCATGTTACTGTGGGAAGACAAATAAAAGAGGGTGATTTATTATATGCTAATATTTCTGAAGAAGAATTTAGAAGATTAAAAGAGCTCAAAGGCAGCATTTCTCCTAGTGAGATTATAGTTTTAAAAGAGATTTCAAGTATACAAAGAAAAAAGAACCCTGTTTGGGGAGTTTAGGGGTTACAAATTAACCCCATTTGGCAAAGATTTTTTCATAAGTTTCGATTAATTGAAAATAACAAAATTTAACTATTGGTTTATATTCTTCAGTTTGAGTTTTATTGAGGTCTGCTTTATGTCCTTTAGTTAAAACTTCATAATAACTATTTCTTTTACTATTTTCAATAATTAAAGGAGGAAACGAATTTTTAATTAAAATTAAATTTAGTAATATTCTTCCAGTTCTTCCGTTTCCATCATAAAAAGGATGTATTCTTTCAAATTTTTCATGAAATATGGCTGCAAGTATTAATGGATTCAACAAAGGTTTATTTTTTTTATACCATTTTAATAAAATATTTAAATCAGTATAAATAAATTTAGAATCTGTTGTTTCGACTTCTGAACCAAGTATTCTAATATTATGTATTCTAAATTCGCCTGTTCTTAAATCTATATCTTTCAAAAGTTTTTGATGGATTAAAAGTATAGATTTCAATGTAATTTCTGGTTTTTCTTCAAGAATATAATTAAATGTTTCTCTTTCATTAATTAAATCATAAATTTCTTTTAAGTCTTTTCCCTGCGGAGAGAGGTTATCATTAATAAGTAAACTAGTTTCTTTTAATGAAATAGTATTCCCTTCTATAGCTGTAGTATTATGGATATAGCTTGTTTTAAAATCTTTAAACATATCTTCAATTAGTTTATCGTCTAATTTTTTTAATTTTTGTGAGAATTCTTTTTGTATATTATCTAATCTTTTGAGTTCTTCTATTGTTAGAAACTCTTCATTTATTTTAAATTCTTTATTTTTTAAATCTCTTTTTATTTCTAATTCTATTTCTTTAATTTTAGATTGAGGAATCTTAGATATTTTTTCATCTATTTGTTTTTTTGTAAGGGGTTCTTTTCCTAAGTAAGAAACAGTTTTAGTCTTAGTTTTATTTCCTAATCTTGAAGATATTCTTAAGTAAATATATTTATTTTTTCCAATTTTTTTCTTTTCTATAAACATAATCTTTTTAGGGGTTACAGATATATAAATGTTTCTTTTTTAGGGGTTACAAGTTAAAGAATACGCTTAAAATCTTGGTTTAATATCAAAATCTTTATAAAGAGATTGGAGTATTCAATAGCTGAAAATGACAGAATTTAAAGTTGTAATTGGAGATGCAAAATCACATAAATCCTACCAAAAGGTAGTTTCCGATGAAAATGCTAATAACTTAGTAGGCCATAAAATTGGCGATAAAATAAGTGGTCATCTAATAGGCTTAGAAGGGTATGAATTAGAAATAACTGGGGGAAGTGATTATTGTGGATTTCCTATGGTTAAGGCTGTTAATGGGATAGGCACAAGAAAGGTTCTAGCTATTAAAGGAACTGGTTTGACACAAAAAGGTAAGGGAACATTTCAAAGAAAAAGAGTTGCTATGAATACTATTCATGAAAAAACAGCACAAATTAATATTAAAATCTTAAAATATGGACATAATTCTATTGAAGATGCATTAGGAATAAAAAAAGAAGTTAAAGAAGAAAAAGCTGAAGCTCAATAAAATTAAAATATTATTTTAGTGGTGGTCTTTTTAATGCCTAAACAAGATAAAATTATACAACCGGAAATTAACATTGGCCTAGTAGGACATGTTGATCACGGAAAAACAACCCTCGTTTCTAAATTATCTGGTAAATGGACTGACACTCATTCTGAAGAAATTAAAAGGGGGATTACAATAAGATTGGGTTATGCAAATGCTTCTATTTATGAATGTAAAAAGTGTAAAAAATTTGTTACAAGGGCAAAATGTCCTGATTGTGGTTCTGATGCAGTATTTGTAAGAAAAGTTTCTTTTATTGATGCGCCCGGACATGAAACATTAATGGCTACTATGTTATCTGGTGCTGCAATTATGGATGCTGCTTTATTATTAGTATCTGCAGAAGAAATTTGTCCTCAGCCACAAACTAAAGAACATTTAACTGCTCTAGAAATAATTGGTTTAAAAAATATAATCATAGTTCAAAATAAAATTGATTTGGTTTCTAAAGAAGATGCAATTAAAAACTACAAACAAATAAAAGAATTTGTTAAGGGAACAATTGCTGAAAAGTCCCCTATTATTCCTATATCTGCACAATTTAATATTAATATTGACAAATTAATTAATGCTATACAAGAAACTTTTAAAACTCCAAAGAGAGAGGATAGTAAAGAACCTTTATTCTTTGTTGCAAGGTCTTTTGATATTAATAGACCTGGTTCAAAAATAGAAAAATTGTTTGGAGGAGTTTTAGGTGGAGCATTAAAACAAGGAAAATTTAAAATTGATGATACTATAATTATAAAGCCTGGAAGAAAAGTTGAAAGGCAAGGCAGAGTTTTCTGGGAACCTTTGAAAACCAAAATCGTTGGTTTAAGAACAGGAGAAGAAGATATAAAAGAAATTCATCCTGGTGGAAGTTCTGCACTTTTGACATTATTGGATCCTTCTATTGTAAAATCAGATACTTTGATTGGAAGTATAGTTGGTGTTGAAGGTAAGATGCCTGAGACAAGAGAGGAAATAAATTTAAAAATAATTTTACTTGAAAGAGTTGTTGGTGTAAAAGAAGAAACTGTTGTAGAGCCAGTAAAAAGAGCTGAAATTTTAATGCTTAATGTTAATTCATCTGCTACTGTTGGTATAGTAATTGAACAAAGAAAAGATTATTTTAAGTTAAAATTAAAGTTACCTATTTGTTGCAATAAAGAAGATAGAATAACTATTTCAAGAAGAATTGGAAATAGGTTTAGATTAATTGGATATGGAAACTTAGTCGAGTAATTATAATTTTTTTCTGACTTCATTCACGACAGGATTAAAACAAGCTTTTGCAAAATCTAATATATCCTGTGCTTCTTCTATGCTTGAATGATAACCATAATAATTTATATTGTGCCTTAATCTTCTTAGATTGTCTATTGCGCTTATTGGTCTGTTGGTATTAAGGTGTAGTTTTGTAATTTCATTTATTGCTTCAAGATGATCTTTGCTTTTTATTCCTTTAATCATCAACAATGCATCTCCAAGCATTCTAAAACATTCATAAATATTTCTTACTATTGTAAACGCAGACAAATCATTAACTTGTAAACTTAAGGTATAATTCATTTGTCTTTCTGCTTCTAAAGCAATACTTGTAGCCTCCTTATAGTCCGGTCTTTTTATTCTCATTGGGAGACCTCAAGGAATCCTTGAAGCTTAATTCCATTGGCTATATTCGCAAAAAGGTTGAGGTTTATATCTTTTCTAAAAAAAAGATGAATAGACAAAGAGACATTTTTTCTATATCCCATTTCTTTTATCTTTTCAAAATCTATTATTTTATATTTCCTGGAAGTTCTTTAGCAATTGCAAAGGAAAAAATAAAAAAAGCAAATAAACTTTTTGAACTTGAAATGATGGAAGATGCAGTTTCTAATGCGTATTCTGCTATGTTTCATTCTTCAAGAGCAATACTTTTTAAGGATGGATTTAAAGAAAGAAGCCATTATGCAATTTTGGTTTATATAAAAGAAGCGTATTCTAATAAGATTGAAATGAAATTTATAAATGAACTAAATATTTTAAGACTCGAAAGACATGAAATTAATTATGGGCTTGAAAAAAAAGATTATGCCAAGAATGAAGTTGAAAGAACTATAAAACTAGTTTCTGAGTTTTTGATTGTTGCAGAAAAGTTAATTGTTTAATCTTCTTTAGCAATTTTAGTTACACTTACTACTTTATCATTGGATTTAGAGTTCATTAATTTAACTCCTGCTGTGTTTCTTCCAATAGTTGAAATGCCTTTTACAGGTGTTCTTATAATTACACCTTTTGAGGTAATAAACATGACCTCATCTTCATCTGTTACTGTGACCATACCAACAACTTTACCATTTCTGTCAGTTGTTTTTATGTTAATAACTCCAGAACCGCCTCTTTTGATTAGTCTATAATCTTCAATTGGACTTCTTTTTCCGAATCCATTTTCACATATAGTTAAAACAGTAGTATTATCTTCTGAGATAGAGGCTGAAACAACATCATCATCTCCTTTTAAAGAGATTGCTCTAACACCCATTGCAGTTCTTCCAATTGGTTTGGCGTCTATTTCATCAAATCTTATAGCCATACCATTAGCAGTTGCGAGTATTAATTTTTTGTATCCATCTGTAAAAATAACATTAACTAATTCATCATTGTCACGAAGTTTTATTGCTATAATTCCACCTGATCTTGGATTAGCAAATAAGTCTATGAAACATTTTTTAATTAAACCTTTTTTAGTAATCATTACAATATAACCTTTGTCAAAACTTTTAATTGGAATAGTTGAAGTTACACGTTCACCTTGGTCTAATTTAATTAAATTAATTAGAGCTTTTCCTTTTGCATACCTTGTTCCAGTGGGTATATGATAGGCTTTTAACCAGTGAGCTTTTCCTTTATTTGTAAATAATAAGATATAATCTTTAGTTGAACAAGTAAATAATTGTTCTACTACATCTTCCTCATTTGTTTCAGTCGCAATAACTCCTGCACCACCTCTTCTTTGTTGTTTGTATGTGTCTAAAGGTATTTTCTTAACATAGCCTGAATGTGTGATGGTTATAACAACTTCTTCATCTTCTATTAATTCTTCTTCATCTGTTTCTTTGAATTCTTCAATAATATCTGTTCTTCTTTCATCTTGGTATTTATCTCTGATTGCTATAACTTCAGATTTTATAATCCCAAATATTTTTGATTCTGAAGCAAGTATTTCTTTATATTGTTCAATCATTTTCATTAATTCATCATGTTCTTGCATTAATTTTTCAGTTTCTAATGAAGTTAATTTTTGCAACTTCATATCAAGAATAGCATTTGCTTGTATTTCAGTTAAGGTAAAATTTTCAATTAATAATGAACGTGCTACATTAACATCTTTTGAAGATTTAATTGTTTTAACAACATTATCTATTTCCGAAAGTGCAATTTTTAATCCTAATAATATATGGGCACGTTCTTGTGCTTTTTTAAGTTCGAATTCCGTTCTTTTAATAACCACATATTTTCTATGGAATATGTATTGTTCTAACATTTGTTTTAAATTTAGAACAACTGGTTTGTTATCAACTAAAGCTAACATAATAACGCCAAATGTTTCTTTTAATTGAGTATGTTTATATAATTGATTAAGAATAACTTCGGGACTAGCACCTTTTTTAACTTCTATAACTATTCTAATACCTCTTTTATCACTTTCATCTCTTAAATCTGTAATACCTTCAACAACTTTTGTTTCTACTAAATTAGCCATTGTTTGTATTAATGACGATTTATTTACCATGTAAGGAATTTCTGTAACTATAATTTTTTGTTGATCTTTTTCAACTTCTATTTTTGTTCTTGATTTAACAACGATTCTTCCTCTTCCAGTAATATAAGCACTTCTTATTCCAGAAGTTCCACAGATACTTGCGCCAGTTGGGAAATCAGGTCCTTTTACAATTTCTATTAATTCATTAATATTAATTTCAGGATTATCAATCATTGCTACTAGAGCATTCATAATTTCTGTAATATTATGGGGTGGAATGTTTGTAGCCATTCCTACAGCAATACCACTTGAACCGTTGATAAGTAAATTAGGAATTTTTGCTGGAAGAATTATTGGTTCTTGGGTTGTTCCATCAAAATTATCTGTAAAATCAACTGTTTCTTTGTCTATATCTTCGAGTAATTCTTCTGCAATTTTTTTTAGTTTTGCTTCTGTGTACCTATATGCTGCAGCTGAATCTCCATCTATAGAACCGAAATTGCCTTGCCCATCTATTAAGGGGTATCTCAATGAAAAATCTTGAGACATTCTAACTAATGCTTCATAAACTGAAGAGTCACCATGTGGATGATATTTTCCAAGAACATCTCCAACGATTCTTGCACATTTTGTATGTTTTTTATCATGAAATAATCCTGCTTTGTACATTGCATAAAGAATTCTTCTATGAACTGGTTTTAAACCATCTTTTGCATCTGGTAAGGCTCTACCAACTATAACACTCATAGCATAATCTAGATAAGATTCTTTAATTTCATCTTCAATTATCCTTTTTTGTATTTCAGTTGGCATATTCTATTTCTTTGATTTTTGAGAGTATATCTAATGGACTATCTGCAATAAAATGAGGTTTTTCTTTTTCTAAATCTTGTTTAGAACCAAAACCGTAGGAGCAAGCAATAATATTACCTATTCCTGCTGCTTGTATATCTTCTATAGTATCTCCAAGGTAAATAACCTTTTCAGGGTGAACATTAACTTTTTTCATTGCAAGATTAATATGGTATGGATTAGGTTTAACTTTATTAAAATCTATAATTCCTTGTACATAACTAAATAAATTATTTAACTTATAATTTTTTAATTTTTGTTCTATTATTTTTTGATTAGCACCACTTATTATAATTAATTCATATTTTTCATATAATTTTGATAAAACCTGATCTATACAGCTAAATAATTTAGGTGAATGAATTTGCATAACCTTGAGATATATTTCTTTTTGTTTGCTTAGATTTTCTTTTAAATCTTTTTCGGGCAAACCTAAATCCTTCAACATAGCAAGAATATCATTTTTTGAGAAGTTTCTAAATTGTTCTAAGGTTCTTATTTTAATTGGGGCGTTTAATTCTTCACTTGTTTTTTTCCAAACTAGATAAGCGGCTTGTAAACTATCTACAATTACACCATCATAATCAAAAGCTATAGTTCCCATTTTAAATATCTAAATTTTTAACCTCTTTTGCATATTTTTGTATAAATTCTCTTCTTGGTTCAACTTCATCTCCCATTAATACAGAGAATAATTGATCAGCTTCAACAGCATCTTCAACTGTAATCTGTTTTAATATCCTATTATCTGGATCCATTGTTGTTTCCCAAAGTTGTTCAGGATTCATTTCACCTAAACCTTTATATCTTTGAATATTTGTAGAATCTTTTCCAATTTCACTTAAGAGTTTATTTAATTCGTCATCTGAAAAAGCATAGTAATTTTTTTTACTTTTTGAGATTTTATATAAAGGTGGATTTGCTTTGTAAATATAGCCTGATTCTATTAATTGATTCATATAACGATAGAAGAAAGTCAACATTAAAGTAGAGATATGCGCACCATCTGTATCGGCGTCAACCATAAGAACAATTTTGTGATATCTTGCTTTTGTGAGATCAAATTCTTCACCAATACCTGTACCAATTGCAGTAATCATAGTTCTGATTTCATCATTTGCAATTATTTTATGCAATCTTGCTTTTTCTACATTTAGGATTTTACCTTTTAAAGGTAAAATTGCTTGGGTTTCTCTGGTTCTTGCAGTCTTTGCACTATTGTGCACAAACACTCCTGAAGCTAAAGCAAAATTATGAGTTTCTGGAACTTCTATATCATAAACGTCCATTTTTTGGTTAAGGGCTATAATCCTCTTTATTTTATGATTATATAATTTTAAAGCTTCTTGTAATTTTTCTGGTTGATTATCAAAGAATCTTTTTAAAAGCGTTTGATAACTGAGTAAATTTTTATTGTTTAATTTTATTCTTAGATTATCATAACTTTCTAAATTTCCTGAATCATCATAAATTAATTTTATTAGTTTCATTGTATTTTCAAAATAAACTTTATTATATGCTTTTTTTCTTTTTTCTCTAAATTCTTGCGTCCATTGTTCCTTAGTTTTTTTCGCTCTCCATTGTTTTAATGTTGGATTATTCCATTGAACTATAGCCTTTTTTGAAAGTTCCACTTTTTTATGTGCATTTTTTTTGAAATATTCTTGAATTCTTTTTGATTGAGCAGTTTTGTTTTCTTTTTTTGACCAATATTCTTTTTGTAATTTATTTAATAATTCTTTATTTTTCTTTTGATAGTCTTTATTGGAATGGTAAAATTCCAAGAATTTTTTAGTCATATATTTTTTATACTCTTCATTTTCCCATTGTAATCTTGTATTTTTTGAAAGAATTTGTCTTGTTTTTGGTTGTTTCATTCTTTCACTTATTTTTTTTCTAAATTCTTCGGTTTTTCTAAGAATTCTTAATTTTTCTTTTACTTCTTTTTTAAGAAGAGTTTTATGTACTAATCTTTGATGATATTCTAAATGTTCTTGTTTTTTCATTCTAATCAAATTATTTGGATCATTATTTAGTTTGTTAAAGTCTATATGATGTCTACAGTCACCTAAGGAAGAAGTATAGATTCCTTTTTCAAGGTTAAATTTATCAGCTAGCAAATGTGTAAATATCCATTTATTTGAATTTGGCTGAAAGACCATTTCATATCCTTTAATGGTGATATTTTTTCCTAATTCAGAAAGTTTTCTGTTTAAAGGCATGATAGAATCTAATTTTGATAATTCTTCTGCTTTTTTATAAGAACCATCTTTAATCATAAATGGATGATCTGAAGTACATATTATTTCTTCATTATTATCTAAAACTAATTTTATTACTTCTGTATTTTTTTTAGTAATTCTAGGATTTTTTATTTCTTGTATTCCAATTTCTCCATTTTTTAGAATAGTATAACAATAATTTTTTTTACCTTGATTATATTCATTTACTAAATCTTTAAAAGATAAGTTTCTTCCATCAGTTAAAGCAACTTTTGTATCTCCTGAAAAACATCCACCTGCTGAATCTCCTTCAACAATAAAGATCTCACATTTTGCAGGATCTTTCTCTTGACAATCTGCTAATTTTCCAGGTAAACCTGAGCCACCAAGAATAGTCTTTCTTCTTGTTAGTTCTCTTGCTTTTCTTGCAGCTTCTCTTGCATTTGCAGCTAAGATTGATTTTTGGACTACAATTTTTGCAGCTTCTGGATTTTGTTCAAAGAAAGTAGCTAACTTATCAGTAACCATAGAATCAACTATGCCTTTTACTTCTGAATTTCCTAATTTTGTTTTTGTTTGTCCTTCAAATTGAGGCTCAGGAATTTTTACAGAAATAACACAAGTTAAACCTTCTTTTAAATCTTCTCCAGTTAAATTAATATCTCCTTTTAAAAATCCATGATCTTTTGCATAATTATTTGCTACTCTTGTTAAGGCAGTTTTGAAGCCAACTAAATGAGTTCCACCTTCATGAGTATTAATTGTATTTACAAAAGAAAATAGAGTCTCTTGATAAGTTTCATTATATTGTAATGCGATTTCAATTCCAATATTATCTTTTTGTCTTTCAAGATAAATAATATCATGTAATTTTGTTTTCGTTCTATTTAAATATTCAACAAAAGATTTTAATCCACCTTCATAATAAAATGTGTCTTTTGCTAAAGTTCTTTTATCTTCAATAGTAATTTTTACTTTTTTATTTAAGAATGCTAATTCTCTTAATCTTGTTGCAAGTGTTTCATAATTAAATTCTGTTTCTGGAAAAATTAAATTATCTGGTTTGAATGTAACTTTAGTTCCTTTTTGTGAAGTTTCTCCTTTTTTTTGTAATTCTAATAAAGGATTTCCACGCTCATATTTTTGATAGTAAATATGCCCATCTCTTTTCACTTCAACTTCAAGCCATTCTGAAAGCGCATTTACACAAGAAATACCAACGCCGTGTAAACCACCTGAGACCTGATAAGTTTTTTTATCAAATTTTCCACCGGCATGTAATTTTGTTAGAACAATTTCTACAGCAGATTTATTATATTGTTTGTGAATATCAACAGGAATACCTCTACCATTATCATCTACCGTTACAGAGCCATCTGTGTTAATAGTAACTAAAATCTCTGTACAGAAGCCAGCTAATGCTTCATCAACACTATTATCTACTGCTTCATAGACTAAATGGTGAAGGCCCCTTATGCCTGTATCACCTATATACATACTAGGTCTTTTACGAACAGCTTCAAGTCCTTCTAAGACTGTTATATCCTCAGCTTTGTAGCTAGTTTCTGGCATTTTTTTTGTGTTTTTAAGGTTTTAAACCATGTTTAGAACAAATGAATTAGATTTCGTATGTTTAAAAAGGTTTCTATTAACTAAAATGTATTTAAATAGGTTTATAGAGTCTATAAATGCAGAAAAACATTAAAAAATCGAGTTTTTTACAAAAGTTTATAAATAACTTGTTGAAAAATTGCTTTTTAAGGGTTAATGACTCAGAATTTGCTTTCTAAGTCCTCTTGATTTTTTAATCTTTCTGAATGACTACTTAACCTTGAATCTAAAAAGTTATGGATTTTATTGTATAAATTTTTGTAATTTTCTGAATGTTTTGTTTTTGGTATTTCATTGAGTATTCTAATATATGCAAAAAGAGTATTATAGCCTAAACGAGGCAATAAATCAGGATTATGATCTAAAAAAATGGTTGCTTTTTTGTATTGCTTTTTAGAAATATAACTAATAAATTCTGTGCATAAGGAGTTGATATCCTTATTTAATGGTTTTTTTTCTTTAACAAGTTTATTTTCAGACATACTAAATCTCTTTATCTCTTCTTTTATTATAAAATTAAATTAGAATTGTTGATTAAACCTCATCTATCTCGTTTAAAAGGTCATTTGCAGTTCTACCAACATAGGGTCTTACTCTTAAGCTACTACAATAAGGGCATCTTGAGGCGAGTCTACTCTCTGATGTTCTTGAAAATTTATAACCGCAATCCACACACTCATATTTTTCTTTAGGGGGTATTTTTGGTTTATTATCTTGTGCTGGATTAGACTGAGAATTGCAATTTCTACAGGTTATTACTTTGTTTTTTCCTATAATTATAGTACTTGCTTCTACATGCTTTCCACATTTTGAGCATTTGACTAATACGCCTACCATATTTTCCCTCCGTGATTAATTTTTGGAGTATAATCAAATATTTAAAGGTTTGGGTATCCTTTGAAAAAGATGTTTAAAAGCTTGTTAAATGGATTTTTAAGGTTTTTTAGCTCTTTCTTGGGTTATAAAATTCAAAAGTAGAAAAGCTTATAAATAGTTGAATTATTTACTATTGTATGGTAACAAAAATGCTTATTAAAACTATATTTGGGAAATTGTTTAATTTAAAGGTAGTTTTGGCTTTTTTATTAATTTTAATTGGGTGGTATGCAAATTCAGTATATTCTGTTGGAGTACAAAATCCTTTTTCTGTGAATTCGCCCGAGCAGTATTCTCCTGCAGATAGAATCCAAAATCAAGACATTAAAGTTTATTCTGATGGAGTATATATTACTTTAAAAAATGCAGAATTAGCTAATTATGCAGATACAAATTCTATGGATCCATTTATAGATAAAGGTGCAACAGGAATTGAAATTATTCCTAATTCTGAAAGTGAAATAAAATTAGGAGATATAATTGCTTTTGGGCAAGGAAGCAATTTAATTATTCATAGAGTTATAAAAATTGGTGAAGATGATTATGGAAAATATTTTGTAACTAAGGGTGATAATAATACTGAAAATGATGGTATCAAAGTAAGATTCGACAATATAAAATATATATTAGTTGGAGTTTTATATTAAGCTGATTGATTTAATTGATTTTTTAAAAGAGACTAAATATTGGGACTCTTCAAAAATAGATGAAGTATTTTCTTCTTTTGATAATTAAGTTATTCATATAGCATATAGCCTATAGTTTTGCAAAGATAAGAACAGACTTATTTAGCTTAGAAGAAATTATTCCAGATCCGTTATCTTTCCAAATCAAAATAAAAAAGAATTTGAAAAATATATTAATAATTATCCTTCATTTAATATGTATCTTCCAGAGTATAAAGTTGGAGTAATGCAAGAAAAAAAAGTTTTGCCTTATTTAAGATATTTATTACAAGGAAAAGTGATTAAAGATGCCAAAATTATAGAAGCGATAGAAGAAAAAGGAAAATATAAGTGTTCAATTAAACTTGCAAACGCTTTAGATAATTTTGGTTCGGGAGGAATTTTAGCTTCAATAAGATTTTTATCTGAAAAATATTTTATTCCAAATAAAATTTCTATTTGTTTACTTAGAACAGGTGTTATCTTAAATAAGGGAGATAAATTAATATTTGATTTAGATAGAATGGTAGTTTATAATCCTAAATCAAAATAAAATTTTTAAAATTGCAAATCCAATTAGACATCCCGCAATTATAAACGGCATTGCAGGATAAAATTTTTTCTTTTTGCTTAATAATAAAAGTGCTAATAACCCTAAACCTGCGAAAAATGAGACTATAAGACTATAAAAGCTATAATCTCTGAATAATACAGCTGCAAAAATTAACGGAAATCCTATGTCTCCTCCACCAAGAATTGCAAAGTTTTCAGATTTTTTTCCGTAAAGTATCATTAATCCTGCAAACACTTTTAGTTTTGTTTGATATTTTGCGAGTTTTATCATGTGTTTTGTTTTCCAGACTGCAATCATATCATAAACTGAAATAACTAAAAGAAGAATTATTATTGAAATCACTGAAAAAATATTAAAAAATAGGACTGCTAATCCAGAATACATAATTAATTCTGGTAAATTGTGTGTAATTAATGATCTTTTGAAAACTTTTAGTAAAGCTAATATTATTCCAATTACTCCAGCAATTAAACTTCCTAAGAATGGAGTTAAAGCTATTGCACAAGTAATTGCAATTGTGAAAATAAACCAAAATTTCCACAAAACATTTGCATTGAGTCTGACTAATATCAGTGCAAATATCGTTCCGATTAAAAATAAGATAATTATTGGTATGTATGAAGTTTCTCTTTCAAATTGAGGATAATCTAAATCATAGGGTAATTTGTTTAATTTTTCTATTTTTTCTCCAGATGCAGAGATTTCAGTTGAATAATACTTTGAAATTACAAAAATACCTATTGTTTGAATAATTAAGAATAAGAAAACTAAAATTAAAGTTATTTTTAAAGTGTGTTTCATAGGTATAAATTATTTCAAGGTATATAAAAACCTTTTTAAATTTTAGATTATAAATCAAAAATAGGCTTAAACTATCACTCTGTAATTAAGACAAGAATTTAATAACTAATTTAATATTTACTTGTTGATGACTATACAGATAGAGGCAAAAGAGATTAGTAAGTCTTTTGGCAAGTTAGATGTTTTAAAAAATGTAAAATTAGCCGTTTCACAGGATGAAATCTTTGGAATTATAGGTGAATCTGGTTCTGGTAAGACAACTCTATTAAATATTATTGTGGGATTTATGGATTCTGATTCTGGAAAGGTTTTGTTTGAGTCTAAACCTATGTCTAAACCTATAAAGAATATAATTGGTTTTGCAACACAAGAAAATTGCGTATATAATAAATTGACTGTACAAGAAAATCTTAATTATTTTGGTAAGCTGTATAGTTTGACTGATAAACAGATTAAAGAAAACAGTGAGAGTATATTAAAATTAGTTGAATTATATGATTATAAAAATATGCTTGCAGAACATCTTTCTGGGGGTATGCAAAGAAGATTAAATATCGCTTGTGCATTAATACATAATCCTAAAATTTTGATATTAGATGAACCTACTGAAGATTTAGATCCGATATTAAGAGAAGAAATAATAATGTTAATTAAGAAGATAAATTCTCAGAAAACAACTGTAATTATGACTTCTCACTTGCTTGATGAAGCTGAAAGAATATGTGACACAATTGCCGTTTTGCATAATGGAATAGTTATTGCTTCAGGAAGTCCTCATGAGCTAATAGACACTTATTCAAAGAGTAAAGAAATTGTTATTAAAGCTAAAGATGCTGATTTTAGTAAGGTTTTGAATATAATTAAAAGTATTAAAGAAGATAAAATTATACAAAGAAGAGAGGAAGAAATTGTAGTTTATACTAATGATAGCGAAGATTTATTCCCTAAAGTTGTTCAGAAAATTGATGAAGCCAAACTTGATTTAATCAAATTAGAATTGAAAAAACCTTCTTTATATGAAGTATTTGAATTCTTAGTTAAAAAAGTTCAATTAAAACAAATTAAGCAAGATGAAAAACTTAATGAACAAAAAATAGTTTTGCCTAAAGAAGAGGTTGCTAAATAATGTCAAAATTAATTGCAATAATAAAGAAGAATTTGAAGTTATTAACTAGATCTACTTCTTCTTCATTAGTTATGATTTTAGGGCCACTTATTTTAATTGCATTAGTGGGTGTGGCATTTAATACTTCATCTTTGTATGGTGTAAAACTTGGAGTTTATTGTGAATCTTATAATGAGCTTTCGAATTCCCTTGTTCAAAGTCTGGAAGATAATCAATTTAAAATAATAAAGGTGAATTCAGAAGCAGAGTGTACTGAAAAAATAAAACAAGGAAGTCTAAATATTTGTTTAAAAATGCCTGCTAATATGGAAATATCTAATGAGGCTAAAAATACAATTACATTTTATATTGATAAGTCGAGAATGAATTTAGTTTATGCTATTTTGGATACTATTTCAGACAAAATTTCTCAGAGATCAGATCAATTAAGTTTAGAATTAACTAATGTATTATTAACTACTATTACCTCGGCTAAAGACGAGTTAAGTGCAAAAAAGTTAGTTGTTGCAGAAGTGAGTTCTACTATGGTGGATTCATCTTCCAAATTAGATGTAATAAATAAAGATTTTTCAAGTATAAATTTAACAAGTAGTTCTTTAAATACTACTACAAGCTACAATTCTTTCTTAAATAGTGCAAATTTGAGTGAAGATGATAAAGAAAGTTTGGGTGATGTTGTTGAAAAAATGCAAGATGTAATTGATGATTTAAATGTTAAATTAAATACTGCATCTACAAAAATTGTAACTGCAAATACTCAAATTCAAACAATCAAACAATCCATTGATACCTCTTCCCCTAAGATTGCAAGTATTTCTACTGCTATGGATAGTATTCTTACTAGCATAAATGCGATTAAAGTAACTAAAGCAGAAAATATTATTTCTCCTATAACTACAGAAATAAAAACTATAACTCTTGAAAAAACACATTTAAATAATTTAATACCTGCATTGATGTTATTAGTCTTAATGTTTACAACTTTATTATTATCTTCTACTACTACTGTTGAAGAAAAATTATCTAAAGCTTATTTTAGAAATTTCATTACACCTACACCCCAAATCTTATTTATGCTTGGAACTTTCTTAACTAATGTATTAGTTGTTTTAGTTCAGTTTGCAATTATATTTGGAGCATTGTACTATTTCTTACCTTTAGCACCTGCACAAATAGGTTATGCATTGGTTTTAATTTTATTATGCGCAATTGTATTCACTTTGTTAGGAATGGTAATAGGATATGTATTAAACTCAACTGAAACTACAACTTTAGCATCTATAACTATTGGAAGTTTGATACTATTATTTTCAAATACTATTATGCCTACAGAAGCATTACCTCTGGCTATAAGAAGATTTGTTGATTATAGTTCTTTTGTTATTGGTGAAAGTGCGTTGAAAAAAGTAATGTTATTTAATTATGGTTTAGATAAGGCTTTATTTGAAATCTATGTTTTGTTAGCTTATGCCACAATCTTCTTTGTTGCTATAATTTTAATACAACAATCAACAGGCAGATTATACAAATTAACTAAAAAGTTCACAAGAGGTAAAGAAAGTCACCTTGATATAAATAAGAGATTACATCCTGATGAAAAGGCAGTTGCTACAAAGGTTGTAAAAGATAAAAAAGAAGTTATTAGCAAGAGAGGTTTAAAGATTGAACATAAATTAAACCCAAGAGTATTCTTTAGAGAGCATAAGTTAGACTTGCATATTATAAAGAAAAAATAGCAATATTTAAATAAATCTACTTCTAAAGGCTTATTATGAAGGTAACACCCTGGGAAGTTGAAGGTTCTATTGATTATGATAAGTTGATAAAAGAATTTGGTGTTCAAAGATTAGATAATAAATTGTTTGAAAGGTTGAAGAAGCATACCAAAACTTTACATCCTATGCTATCAAGAGGTATTGTTTTTGTTCATAGGGATTTAGATTTTGCATTAAAAGAATATGAAAGTGGAAAAAACTTATTTTTATATACTGGTAGAAGTCCGTCAGGACCAATACATATAGGTCATGTTTTTGGCTGGGAATTTACAAGATGGTTACAAGAAAAATTGGATTTAGAATTATGGTTTCAATTTCCAGATGAAGAGAAATTTTTGTTTAAAGAAAATTTAAGTTATGAAACTGCACAAAAGTATTTAAAAGAAAATATGTTGGATATAATTGCGCTTGGTTTTAATCCAAAAAAGACCCACTTTATTATTGATACTAAACATGCTTCATTAATGTATTCAGAAGCAGTAAAAGTTGCAAAGAAAATTACCTTTTCAATGGTAAAATCAAGTTTTGGTTTGAATGATTCTACTAATATTGGTGCAATATTTTATACTTCAATGCAAGCAGTTCCAGCATTTTTACCTTCTATAATAAATAATAAAAAATTAGTTTGCTTAATTCCACATGGTGTAGATCAAGATCCTCATTTTAGGCTAACAAGGGATATTTTACCTAAATTAGGTTATTATAAGCCTGCTTCAATACAATGGATGATGATACCTCCTTTACAAGGTGTTCAAGGTAAAATGCAGTCTCATAATTCAGATGCAGCAATTTTCTTATCTGACACCCCTGAACAAGTTAAAAAGAAAATAAATAAATATGCTTTTTCAGGCGGGCAGGCAACAATTGAAGAACATAGAAAAAAAGGTGGAAATCCTGAAATTGATGTCTCTTATCAATATTTGAAAGCTTTTTTTGAACCAGATAATGAAAAATTAAAAAAAATACATGATGATTATAAATCTGGAAAATTACTGACTGGAGAATTAAAACAGATTTTAATTGATAAGATAAATAAATTCTTAAAAGAACATCAAGAAAGAAGAAGAAAAGCTGAAAAAGAATTAGATAAATTTATTTTCAAAATGTAATTATTTTGAGTTAAGTTTTTTCTCTAACTCTTTTTTATATTTTATAATGTTTAGTTGCATAACTACTTCTAGATTTAGATCTTTTAGAGCTTGATTAATTTTTTCTTCTGAAGCAAATTGTGTTAATGCTTTTGATTTAGTGTTGATTATCTTAGGGAGGAGGTTTTCTATTAAATTGTTACACCAAATTATTTCTTGTTTAATTTGCGGAGTTTTTAGTTTTTTTATTTTATCTAGCTTTAATTTGATTTTATCCTCTAATATTGAGAATTTCTTTTTGTCTATAAAGTCCATAATATACTAAAAAAGCAAAAATATATAAATAATTTTTGTTTTTCGGCTTGTTATGGTAGAGGTTTTGCAGGCAATTTGGAGTGTTTTTTTGGGTATCTGATTTTTCTAAGAAAGCAGATGCAAAAGAACAAGCAACTTGTTTAATTTATGATGCTTTGAATAAAGAAAAGATTTCAATATCTTATCCAGCGCATACGGCTCTAATGAAAAAATTTGAATAAATTTATTTGCAATATCCTTTAATTGTAGCGAGTGCTTGGCAGATGGTTCTTATATCTTTAGTATTACTAGAAATACTTGGATTAGGCATATATTTGACTGCGTTTAAGGCCGCGTCATAAACTTTTTCTAGTTCTTCAGCATTAAATTCGTTTAGATGGATGCCTGTCACGATTACTCTTCCATCAGATAAGGGTTCTATTTTTTTATCTATTTGTTTTCTGGCGAGATCTCTTGCTTTAATAAATAACTCTGTTGCTTCTTCTGCAGTAATTACTTTTTCTTGGGAATATAGTTCTGGGAATTCCCACCAATTTAATATTCCCTCTAAGGTCGGATTTTCTTCAGGATTGGTTAAATCTTTTATTCCTGTATAAACCATTATTTTGTTGTTATAGGGTGCAACAGAGCATTCTCTTTTTTCCCTATTATTTCTGCACAAGATTTTTCTGTACTCTTCGAAATATTCTTTAAAGTTAATTTCTTTAATTTCACTTTTCCCAAGATATTTTTTTAATTTTTTTGTAACTTCTGTTTCATTCATATTTCTAACATATCTTGATTTCATTAATTGAATTAAAAAAGGATGATAGGTTGAAAGATTTTGGAATTTTTTTGTAAATTCAATGTATGATTCAAATGCTTTACTTTCAAATTTTAATTTTTCATTTATTTGAGTGTAAATATTTTCTATTTCAAATGGACTAAAAACATTTATTTGTCTGTCTTTTGTTCCTAAAATTGTAACTTTGTTATTTAGAACTTCCCATTCTCCAGAGTCATTTTCTAAAAAAGGCAATAAATTTTTATAAATTGAGAATGTTTTGAATGAATCAGGTGTAAAATATAATTCTATCTTCTCAAATTTATTTTTTGATTTATTATAATCAACTTTGAAACTATGGGCACCATGAAAGCTTATTCCACCCTTGCTAGTTAAATGGCCTGAATCTTCTAAGAATATGTTGCTTATTTTGATAATTCTATCTAATAGCACATTTTCTCTTAGTTCATTGTCTGTAGCCATGAGGTTATATAAACCTAATAAATTTATAAGACTAATGCATTTCTATTGAGATGTTATTACCTTTAAATAACAAACTCGGAAAGTTTTATAAACATTTGTGAGCTATTGTTCTTAGTTGTTATACAAAATACGGGTGAAAAATGATAGTTAAAGAAGAATTTTTAAACAAAATAAAAAACTCATTTGAATTAAATATTTATGAAGCTAAAATATGGACGGCTTTACTTTCTAGAGGTATTTCGACAGCTGGTGAATTAAGTGACATTTCTGGGGTTCCAAGATCAAGAAGCTATGATGTTCTTGAGAGTCTTGAAAGGAAAAGCTATATTATAATGAAATTAGGGAAACCAATAAAATACTTGGCTGTAGAACCTAGTGAGATTATAAATAGGATAAGAAAGAATGTAAAGTATGATACTGAAAGAAAACTTAAAACTTTGGAAGATATAAAAACAACTGATTTGTTTGGAGAGTTAAACTTGTTACATAAACAAGGAATAAGTTTTATAGAACCTGCTTCTTTATCCGGTTCATTAAAAGGAAGAAATAATATTTATGATCATTTGGATTCATTACTTAGAAACGCAGAAAAATCTGTAGTTATAGTAACAACTGCAAAAGGATTGATAAGAAAGAATGAAGCACTTAAGAAAACTTTAAGAAAATTAAAAGCAAAAGGAGTTAATATTAGAATTGCTGCACCTGTAACAAAAGAATCTAGTTATGCAGCAGAAAGTTTAGCAGAAGTTGCAGATGTTAGAAACACTAAAAGAGTGAATGCAAGGTTTGCAGTTGTGGATAATAAAAATCTTTTATTTATGGTTATGAATGATGAGGATGTTCATTCAGCATATGATGTAGGAATTTGGGCAGAAACTCCATTTTTTGCTTCTGCTATTGAGGGCTTATTTAATGTTGTTTGGGAAAAATTAGAACCAATGGGAGAGGCTGTTAAAAAAATAAAAGTTACTGCTTAAATTTAAAATAATTGGTTATCATAATCACCTCTTTTCCCAGGAAAAAGCTCTCCCTGCAAGGGGCTTTTTCTTGGGTTTATAATATAAATACTTATAAAAATGAAATTTACAAATTTTGTCGCAATTGATAGGATAGATTTTATTAGAGCATATATTCAAAATTTAAATGTAGATACAGATTATAGAATTTATTTTCAGGAAGAACATCTCATTCCAAATACAAATTATATAAAAAACGCATTTAATAGTCTAAATAGTAACTATTTAGGTAATAATTTAATTATTATCAGTTTTAGTTCTTTGATAAAATTTGGAGAAGATAAATCTCTTTGTGTAGATCCTTCTGATTCCCCTCTTGAAAGAATATTAAATAAATCTAATAGTAAATTTATAATAAGACAAAGTTTTGAGGATAAATTAAAAAAATTACCTAATTTGTTATATTTCACAGCTGATTCTCCAGGAAATAGGCAAATGAAGCGATTAAGAAGCTATTTAGTTTAAATATAAAGGCAATCTTTTTAAATAAGTATATTTTTAATCCTTTTAGTATGAAAGATACTGCAAAAGAGACAGAATTAAGTAAGATAGTTGAAACTTTGCACCCATTAGAAAGAAAGGTTTTGCCTTTTCTTAGCCAAGCTTCTAGTTTAAATGAACTTATGAAAAAAACGTCTTTAAAAGATGTTGAAGTAATGAGGGCCTTGCAATGGTTAGAAAATAAAAAAGTTTTAGTAATTTCTACTTTATTAGACGAAGTTATTGTTCTGGATAAAAATGGTATAAAATATAAAAAAAATGGATTGCCTGAAAGAAGATTTTTAAAAGTTTTAAAAGAAAAATCAAAAACAATAGAGCAACTTAAGAATGAGACTAAATTAAATCAAGAAGAATTTTCTATTTCAATTGGTGTTCTGAAGAAAAAAGGTTTGATAAAGCTTGGAAAAGAAGTAGAATTAACTGATTTAGGAAAAAAAGCTTTTAATGAATTAACACTTGAAGAAAAATTTATCCATCAATTACCTTTGAACATTAAAGAACTAAAACCAGAACAAAAATATGCTTTGGAAGAACTCAAGAAAAGAAAAGAAATAGTAAATATAGAATTAGTTAAAGAGAAAAAATTTGAATTGACTGAACTTGGAAAAAGATTAGCTAAAATAAAAGTCCATAATACTACTTTAGAGCAATTGACTCCAACTATATTAAATTCTGGTGCTTGGAAGGGTAAAACCTTTAGAAGATATGATGTATCTATTAATGTTCCTACTATTTTTGGGGGAAGAAAGCACTTTGTTAATCAAGCTGTAGAGAGTATGAAAAAAGTTTGGTTAAATTTAGGGTTTAAAGAGATGTCTGGAGATTTTGTTCAAACTTCATTTTGGAATTTAGATGCTTTATTTGTACCACAAGATCATCCTGCAAGAACTATGCAAGATACTTTTTTTGTTAAGAATCCTAAATTAGGAAAATTGCCTGATAAAAAAATAGTTGAAGCTGTAAAAAGAGTGCATGAAAATGGTGGTGATACAGGTTCAAAGGGTTGGAATTATAAATGGGATGAAAATATTGCAAAATTAAATGTTTTAAGAACACATACCACCACTTTATCTGTAAAAACCATTGCAAATTTAGATAAAAATAAATTACCCTTGAAATTTTTCTCAATAGGAAGAGTTTTTAGAAATGAAGCTTTAGATTGGAAACATTTGTTTGAGTTTGTACAAGTTGAAGGAATAGTAGTTGATAGAAACGCTAATTTTAGAAACTTATTAGGATACTTAAAAGAATATTATTATAAAATAGGATTTGATAAAATAAGATTTAGACCTTCATATTTCCCTTATACTAAATTTTCATTAGAAGTTGAGGTATTTGATGAGAAAAGAAAAGAATGGGTAGAATTAGGTGGGGCAGGTATATTTAGACCTGAAGTTATTAAACCTTTGTTAGGAGAAGATATACCTGTATTAGCTTGGGGACAAGGAATGGAGAGATCAATATTAAGATATTATAATTTAGATGATTTGAGAGAATTATATAAAAATGACTTAGCTTTAACAAAAAAAGCAAAGGAATGGATGTAAAATGGCTTTAATAGTATTTTCAAAAAAAGATTTGTTAAAATTGCTTGGGAAAAATATTTCTGATGAGATTTTAATAGATAGAATTCCTATGTTGGGGGTTTCATTAGAAAATTTTGGTGAACAGATAGAAATTGATGTTACACCTAATCGACCAGATATGTTATGTGTTGAAGGTTTTGCAAGAAGTTTAAGTACATTCTTAGGAATAAAAAAAGGTTTAAAAGAATATTGTACTAAAAAATCTGCAAAATACAAAGTTAAGATAGATTCTAAAGTAAAAAATGTAAGGCCTTGTGTTGCATGTGCTGTTGCTTTAAATGTTAAGTTAGACAGCTACACTATACAATCAATAATGCAAGTGCAAGAGAAATTACATTCTACACTTGGAAGAAATAGAAAAAAAGTTTCTATTGGGGTTTATGATTTAAATAAAATTAAATTCCCCTTAACTTATACTACTAAACCAAAAGAGTTTTGTTTTACTCCTTTAGAGCATCATATGCCTATGAGTTTGCTACAGATTTTACAAAAACACGCAAAAGGTATAGAATATAGGCATTTGCTCGAGAATTATAATGAATATCCCATTTGGATAGATGCAAATAAACAAGTATTGTCTATGCCACCAATTATTAATTCTCAAGAAACAAAAGTTACTGAAACTACTAAGAACTTGTTTATTGATATAACTGGTTTGGAGCAAAATGCTGTTGAACAATGTTTAAAAATAATTATTACTGCCCTAGCAGATAGAGGTGCAATAATCTATGATATTTTAAATTTAAATTTAAAATCTGATAAAATTAGGATCGATTTTAAATATGTAAATAAATTATTAGGAATAGAATTAAAATCCAATGAAATTGGAAAATTACTTGCAAAAATGGGTTATAGTTTAAATGGAAATATAGTTGAAGTTCCTTGTTATAGAACAGATATTTTGCATCAAATGGATATCGCAGAAGATATAGCAATTGCTTATGGTTATGAAAATTTTGTTCCTGAAATTGAGAGATTACCTTCTGAAGCAGAAGAAAGTAAAATTGAAATTTTAAAAAGAAAAATCTCAGAAATAATGGCAAGTTTAGGATTTGTAGAAACAAATAATTTTAATATTTCTAGTAAAGAGATTATGCAGAATAAAACGCTTTCAAATTTAGAATGTATAGAATTAGAAAATGCTTTAAATCAGGATTATAATGTTCTTAGAAGCTGGATTATTCCTTGTTTGATGCAGGTTTTAAAAGATAATAAGCATAATGATTATCCTCAAAAAATATTTGAGATTGGAAGAGTTTTCAAAAAAGGTGAATCTGAAACAGGAGTTTTAGAAACTGAAAGAATGGGTGTTGCAATTTGTAGTCAAACTGCAAACTTTACAGAAATAAGACAGATTTTAGATGCTTTATTAAGCTCTTTAGGTTTAGATTATGCAGTGGAAGAAACTGAGCATGCTTCTTTTATTGCAGGAAGAGTTGGAAGAGTATTAGTTAATGGAAAAAAGATTGCTTATATTGGTGAAACAAGACCTGAAGTTCTAGAGAATTTTAATTTAACAATGCCTGTTGCGGCATTTGAATTGAATGTAAGTGAGTTGTTGAAGATTCTGAAAGAATAAAACCGTTTAAAAAAGCGCTTGTCTTTAGTTAACCAAATAAACTAAATTTAAGTTTTTATTTATTGAAATCAATTAATCTTCTTAATAAAAAATAAATCTTTTAAAAAATAAACTTGCTTTAAGATTTATTTTAAAGTTGTGTAAAATATTCCTTGAGTATGCTGGCCATAGTACATAAACCAATTATTATTAATTTTAATTAAAGTAGGATCACAAGGTGGATTTTCTGGGAATTTTTTAAGTGGGTCTTGATTATTTGTATATTCAAAAATAGGTGTTGAGAATATTTCATTTTGATAATCTACATGATAAACGCCTGAATAAGACCAAAAATAAAGTCTTAAAATTCCATCATCCCATTCAATAAATTCTGGACCATCAAGTAAACCTTGAAATTGCTCATTTCTGCTATCTAAAGCTAAACCTTTTTTCTCAAAAGTTAATCCATCTTTTGAAGTAGCCCATAAAAATAATTGAATATTATTGTTTGGAACATCTGAGGGATATTTTTCATTAATAGTACCCCTATAAACCATTATATATTCATTATCTTTTTGAATTACTGTCGGAGCAGCTACATTTTCTAAATTTAGTCCAAGATTATTTATTTTATCTATTCTAATTCCGTCTTCATCTTTGAATGTTAATCCATCATTAGAAATTGCACTTTTAATTGAATCTTGAGTTTGATAATATAATCTATACTGATTATTTGGCAGTTTAATTATGGATGGAAAAGTTGCCCATTCTTTTCTTTCTCCTGATTCTTGAGTCCAGATTATTCCATCATTTGAAAGAGCAGAATAAACTTGACCTTTAAATCCTTGAACTTCTGGTTCTGCAGAATAATATATTCTATATTTTCCATTTTCTAAATTTATTATATCTGCATCAGCATATTTTCCAGGAATAACCACACTTCCTAAAGTCCATAAAGAATCTGAAAGTAAGTTTGATTGAAATTTTTCAGGTAATTCTAAAAGATTATTTTCGAAATTAGGTTCTTCAACTATTCCTGATGAAGGTAATTGTGAAAATGAATTTTCAGTTTTATTATTGCAACCGATAATAAGAACTAAAGTTAGAATTAAAATGATTCCAATACCTACGCTTGTTAATACTTTGTTCAATTTAATCTTTTAAAAGATATATTCGCTATTATTTAAATGCTTCTATGGGTCAAATTGAAAGTAAATAAGTTTAAAGCAAGAAAGGCATTTCAACTTCTACTTTTTTAATATAATTAATTATTTTTTGTTTTAAGAACTCTAACTCTTCAAGTATTGTTGAGAGATCTTGATATATCGTATTAATATTATCATAATCTCTATTTAATATTTGAAATGAGTTATGACTGAACTTTTTAATTACAGAAATAGTTTGTTTTAATTTGGAACTTATTTTTTTAGCTTTTTCAATTTCTTGTTTTTCTTCTATGATTAAGTTTTCTTCTGTTTGTAAGAAATTTGAAAGGTCTAACAATTTTTTAATATCTTCTCTCCAAATGGGAGTTGCATTTATCATAACAAGAAGATATTCTTTTGCTCTAAATAAATTCTGATTTAATAAAAAATTATAAAAGTTATGTTGTAGGGGATTTAATTTTGCTTGATTAAAAAAGAAATAAGTTTCTATAGCCAACATATCACCAATTATTTGTTTGTTTTCTGCTAAAGTTGGTCCAATTACGATTCCTTGACAAGAAACTGTGCTTCTTTTAAATAATCCTCCATTTGAACAAAGAAGCTTTCCCCAGATTGAGACACTTGAATTAGAATAATTTAAGAAATCTGTTTCTGTGATTTCTCCAAGATATTTTGTTTTAAATAATCCCTCTGCAATTGGAGCCATTATTTATTACCTAACCTATTCTTTCATCTAATTTTGGTTTTGGATGAGATGATTGTTGAGATTTATGTTGCTCAATCATTGTTTTTGCTTCTGCTTCTAAATCAACGCCTAAATCTTTTAATGTTTTTATGTGTGCTTTCATAATTGATTCCACAACATTAATTAATTTTACAAATTCATCACGTTCTTTTGCTAAGGTTGCTAATGCTCCCTTATGATAACCTATTTGTTCATCTTTTGATTTTTCCATTTTAATTCCCTCCATATAACAAGTACGCTTACGTTCAACTTCGTTGAAAATACCTCAACAAGTTGAGTGTATCAACGCGAATGTACATCAGCTGAGCTGAATACATTGAAAAATATTACTTTTTCCAGGGACTATGTCCAAATTGTATAAATAAATCAAATTGTTTTTCAATTTTTGTTGGTAAAATTGGTGTGTCACATGCACCATAACACGAATTTAACCAAATATATATTTCTGCTTTAGTTTTTTCTTTTAAATAGTCTGATACTTCTAAAGCTTTTGGTTTTAAACCATCCGGAAATTGCACTAAAACTTGCTTAGCTTTAGTTTTTTTTATTTCTTTTACTATTTTGTTTAATTCTAAGTTATAATTCATAATTTATTTAAAAGTTGGTGTTTTTAAATAGTTTATGGATTTTAAGGCTCATGTTTATAGATTGTGTAAGCAAATTTCTAAGGGGAAGGTTTCTACATACAAAGAATTGGCTAAAGCTTTGAATTCTAAGGCTTATCGTGTTATAGGCCAGATTTTACATAATAATTATAACTCTACTATTCCTTGTCATAGAATTGTAAACTCTAATGGTGAGTTAGGTGGGTTTAATAAGGGTTTAAAGGCTAAAATTGGACTTTTTAAGAAGGGGGGTGTTGTGGTAAAAAGGGGTAAAATAGTTGATTTTAAAAATATACGGTGCTATTTTAGGTAATATGAAACTATTTGAGTTTATAACTAATATTTTTAAGGTACAAGAAGAGGTTAAAGAATTGAATAATGAAAGTATCATAGACTATACAAGAGAATTTATTTCTGAAAATACATATAGATTTAACTCTGAGTGCAGTGATAGTTTAAATTTGTTTAAGAAAAAGATAAATGAATTAAAAGATAATATTTCTTTGTTAGAAAATGCAGAGATTCCAAAAGCTCCCCCAACAGATGAAAAAGCAAAACTAATAATTTTGGATAATCGGAATGCTTATATTAGACATCTAAAGGGATTTTTAAATGAAATTGAGATTGATAAGTTTGAACTTGAGAATTTTCCAGAGTTTTATACTAAATTTAACTATTTAATAAATGAATTTGGAAAAAAGACTGAGAGAAATTTTTATATTGTTCATACAACTCTTAAAGAATCCTCTAATGTTGCATCTTCATTAAAGCAAGCAGATGAAATTTTAAAAGAAATTAAAGAAAGGTATGATAAATTTAGATTGGTAGAAGTTTATGAAATAAAAAATAAAGTGAATCTTTATTTAAAATCTCAAGATGAGGGTACTATTGCAGTTAAACAAAGAAAAGCGATTGATGAAAAATTAAAACAAATAGATGATAAAAGATTGGAACTTGCGAAGAAGATAGATGAAATAAGAACGAGTCCTAAGTTTATAGAAGTTATAGAACTTAAAAAAAGAAAAAGTGAAATTGATTCTAGGATAAAAGAATTAAGACAAAAAGCTTTAGAACAATTTATGCCCCTTGATAAAGCATTAAAAAAATATTCCAAATTAAATAAAGAGTTTCTAGTTGCAAAATATTCTGAAGAGCCCTTTGAAGCTTTAGTATTAGATGAAGAATTGAAAATAGTTGAGTATTTAAAAAATATAAAAGATGATATTTTAACTCTTGATCTTGATGAAAAGAAAATGGAAAGAGCTTTGAATACTATTGAGTTATTAAGTTCTGAAAAATTAAAACAACTCCAAGAAGAATATAATAAAATTGCATCAGAACATAAGATGCTTAGAAACAAAATAACTTATAATCAAATGGAAGAAAAAGCTAATATGCTTCAAACAGAATTAGATAATATAATTGAAAATCAAAAATTACTTAGAAAAAAATTATCTGAATTAAATGAAAGAACAGTTGTAAATGAAAATGAATTAAAGAATGAAATTGTTTCAAAATTAAAAGGATTTAATCGAGAAGTAGTGTTTAAAGAAGTTAAGGCCGATTCTATACCTGAGGAAGTTGTACAAGATGATTCTACAAGTTTATCTATTCAAGAGAGTATAAATATTTGACAGAAAACCTTATAAATGTCTATTTCTAATAGAATTATATGCGTAAAGAGGTGAATATTAAAGAGTTTGAAAAAGAGAAACTTGCTAAGATTGCAGAGATTAGTCTTGTACTTAAAAGTTATGAAGATATTTTTTCTAGTTTTGATCCAAGAAGATATTCTGAAAGAGCATTATCTGTTGATTTTTTAGACGAAGCTGAAAGAGCTAGTAGAGATAAAGAAAAAGGAAGTATTGATTTAGAATTATTACTTCCAAAGAAACAAAGAAAAATTCATTATGAAAAGATGATTAAAAGAAGATTAAAAGATCATTTTAAAAAACATTTCGGACTTCTTGCAATAGAAAAGAAAAAGTCTATTTGGATGGGTGGAGCATTTGTGTTTTCAGGTATAGTAATTATGTTTCTTGCCGCTTTAGTATATTTTAAATTAGGAGAATCAACTTTGTTTTCATCATTTTTAGTCGTACTTTTAGAGCCAGCAGGATGGTTTTTATTCTGGGAAGGTTTAGATATTTTAATCTTTGAACCAAAAAAAAGAAAGCAAGATTATATGTTCTATGAAAAAATGGTTAAATGTAGAATTCAATTTGCAGATTTCTAATTTTTTCTTATTATTAAATAAATAAAGGGGGTACTTAAAATGGATATTATTACTTTTATTATGAATTGTCCTGTTATTAAAGGAATGAGTGGTGCAATTCCATAGAAAGCAATTGAAATAAAGAAAATAGAATCTATTAATTGGCTTAAGATTGTTGAAAAATTATTTCTTAACCATAAAAATTTGTCTTTTGTAACTTTTTTCCAGAAAAGATAAAAATAAATATCAAAATAATGGCTGATTAGATAGGCAATTAGAGAAGCTAAAACTATTCTTGGTGTTAATCCTAAAACTTTTGCAAACATTTCTGAGGTTTCTAGTGCAAATGGGGCAGGTTTCCATAAAATTGCTATATAAATTGTAAGTACTAAAATTATATTTGCACAAAATCCGAAAAAAACTGCTCTCTTTGCAACTTTTTTACCATACAATTCTGCTAAAATATTTGTAAGCATGAAAGTAATTGAATAGGCAATTACACCTGCTGAAACTATAAAACTTCCAAATAAAACTATTTTATTTGCAAGGATATTTGAAATTACAACTAAAGAAGCTAAGATAACTGAAATTAATTCAAAACCATATTTTTTACTTAGTAAAACTATGATTGAAACTATGCTTAAGGTAACTAAAATCCAGATTAAAATTAATAAGATTTCTTGCATTTTTCTATTAAAATGGAAAGTCTTTAAAAGGGTTTGCGTTACTTTTTTGTATGGGAAAATTAGGTATTACAAAGCAAGATTTGGTGAGTTATAAAGAGTATTTTGCTTCAACTTATACTAAAAGAACAATTGCAGTTACACCTTTTGCACTTGTAGGTACTTATTTAGGGACAATACTTGCTCAAACCTATTTAGTAAGTCCTGAAAATATCCAATTAATAGGCAAATTAACTACTAATGATGCCAAGGTTATAGGTGGATCTTTGATTGGTGCGGCTTTATTAAGGTGGCCGAATTATATCTATTTGACGCATGAAAAGTCAAAGAATTTGGAGAATCGGCAGGGTTTTAAGAGGCATATTTTTAAGAGTTTTGTGTTTGGCCAGGCATGTGGGGCAGTGCATACAGCCATAAAATCTAGTATAATGTATTATTTAAACAATAAGTATAATGTAGATTATACACTTGCATCTGTATTGGGTTTTCTTACTGGAACTAGTGCTTATTTGTACTTAATGCATGTTTTAGGTACTTATTCGGGTTTGAGTAGAGATTATACTGAGAATGAGAATTTAGGTAAAGAAAGGGTTGAAAAAGGGGTGTTTTCTAATCAAAACAGTAGTATAGATAACAGATTTTAAGGTATTTTGGGGTTTTTTAGAGTAACTTTTGGCGAATTATAGCTAATTTAAAGAGGTGTTTTTTTTATTGATAGTGTAAAGTACGTTTGCTAAGGGGTTTTCCAGAGTAATATTGTCATTCTATATGAGTAGTAAAAATAGGAAGGTTTATATATAAGTTAATACTACTAGGTAGTAATAATATGTTAGTTTAGTGTAAATTGTTGTCTGGTTTTGCAGGAGTTTTTTTCTGCATAAATAAGAGAATTATCTTACAAAGAGAATTTTCTGAAAAAGACAACAAAAAGTACTGCGAAATAACCTTCAAAACAAAGGTATTTCAAAGTCGGATTTTTTGATTTTTTCTAGTTTTAAGTTTCTTAATTTTTAAGTTTTTTAACTCATTTTGCTTGTAATAAGTGGAATAGGTTGGAAAACAAGATTTAAAGCTAATTACTTTAGGAGGTGATTCTTGTGATGGGATGATCTCTGAAAAGATGCTTATCTAAATTTCTAGTTAAACTAGAACAGAGGTACCATTAATACTTAATATTTTTTAACAATTTAACCGCCCACATTGACAGTTGTTTTAGATTTTAATCTACATAGATTTGAGTTTAGAGCAGCTGTCCTTTTTTGAAAGACAAGTTTTGGAATTATAAATTGAAGATATTTAAGATTAAGGAGGTATTGATACTATGCGTATGCTTACGTTGATTCTAATTATCTGTTTAATTCTTTCTCTTAAGACCAAGATTGCAGTAATTGAACGTAATTGAACAATATAAAGTAAAATAAAGAAGGTGAATCTAATGATTATAGCCGTGACTTACTGTGCTATACTCGCCGTCTTAGCAGGAGTGTTTTCACATAGCATATTTATAGCTTTTTTTCTGATGTCTCCGATTTTAGCAAAAGTAATTGTATATCTAATAGAATGTAAGGAAAGAAAAAAACCAAGAATCTGCTAAAGAAGTATTTATCAATATTCCTGCGGTGAGATAACTTTTCTTTTGAAAATAAGATTTTTTCACATATATCTGCCCCTTAGCTCATCAAGATATCTGTTTCTTATCCTAAATCGCGGGCTGTGGATTCTTCCTACTCAGATGAAGTAGCCATTTTTTTTGAAGGCGTTTGTATTTGATTAATAGATTTCTAAAATATTTTATTCGGAGGAATTTATCATGAAAAAAATAGCTCTTTTGGTTGCAGTTATATTAGTTCTTTTTTCAAAAAGTGTTTTCGCAGAAATGGCTGAGGATTCTGATTCAGCAATGTTTAATAATTGGATAGAATCAGAAAATTCGCTAAAGGATTCATTTGAAAGTACGAGGCCCAAAGATTTGAGCGATCAACTGATGAAAATTCTTGAGCATGCATCTAATCAGAAGGCAATTAAAAATAATCGAGTTGAAATTTCTACTGTTGGTGGACTTAAAGAAAAAACTCAGATTATTAAGATCAATGCTCTAAGCCTTAAGAATGAAACCCTCTTAGAAATAATTGAAGTTGCAAGTAAATCTGATGAAGTACAAATTGGTGCGCTTCTTATTTTTGATAAATTAGCTTATAAGCTTAACTCAGATCACATCTTTGAAGAAGTTTTTTCTGAAGAGGTTAATAATTTAATCAAAGTAAATAAAACTGAAAAATGCAAAATGAAACTGTATACTATCGGAGCTTCCACAATTGTAGGACTAATTGTTATAGCCCAAGTTGCAATCCCCGTTTTAATTTTAATTTGGATATTTTAAGTCAAAACTATCTTTTTAAGGAGGATATTAAAATGACTATTAATTTCGTGATGTCTTTAATGGGTTTAATCTTAGGGTTATTTTTGGTTTATTTTGGTGTTAAAAGCATGAACCGTTTGAAAAAAGCAGGAATTCCTACAAACCAAGGTGTAGGACAGGAAATGTTTACTTATGGTGTGTTTATATTTGTTTGTTGTCTATTTTTACTTATGCGAGCATGGCCAGATCATTCCAAGCAGGTTATCGTTAAGCCTGCAAAAATCTATAGAAATACACTTGTGAAGAGAAATTTATATGCAGATAATTACGATTGCAAGATTTTAATCCATCAAGAAATTGGTGGATTTGAACTGCAGATCGGGACTGCTAACAAATCCAATAGAAACATCGAATTATCTAGACCATGTGCATTAGTTTATGTCTCCTTTTTTGAAGATGGTAGCGGATTCTTTTTAAGAGAAGTTCGATTCAGAGGATCTTCTAAGGATATTAAAAACTCTGGCCTACTTACACTTCTACAGGATAATCAGCTTTATCGCCTTGCAGATTATATGTATGACCTTTCACTAAGGCCACCCGGTGACAAAATTCTTTTTGATCCTACGCATCCTGAAAAATAAATATCGCTTCCTGATAAAAGGTTGCCAATATACTTTGCAGTGAGGCAACTTTTCTTTTGAAAAATAATCCTGGAACTATTCCAGTTTGAAATAGATTAAGATTGTGAAAATTCTGGAGGTGTTTAATCTATGGATAAGATAATTAGTCTAATCGAACAATTAATGATAGGGGGGTGTCACTTTTTATAATAATATTAGTAGTGGTTTTTCTTGAAGGGAAGATAAATAAGAAAAGTTAGGAAACAAATTTTTTTAAGGAGGTAATTTATTATGAAAAAGAGTTTTGTTATATTGGTTTTTTTCATTCTTGTTTCAAGTTCAATGAATTGCTCAACTATCTCTTCTAATATTAAAACAAATCCTTTGATGAGACAACTTAACTTAGCTCAGAGAAATTCTTTTTTCCCCTGTGTAATCATCACATTACAAAGTGAACCACGAGTGATATGTCCAAACAGTACTTGTTTTGAGAGGTTTTACATAATTGAAGAAGAATTTATTAAGAGTAATTGGACGTGTGACACAGTTAAGTGTTATATATTGCTATCTGAATATGAAAAAAATGGAAAGAAAATGAGATCTTATCAGCTGGATAAGATTTATCATGATATAATGGGGGGGGTTGAAAGAATGTAGAGCTTGCGAAAAAAATGGACGCAAGATTATCTGGCTTGATGAAAATACAGGAGAGATTTATTTGGTTGCTAAACTTACTGAAGATAATTCTATGCTTGATCCTAAAAAACCAGATTATGTGGATAGAGAAGAATTTTTGATTAGAAAATTATTTGCAAATAATTCCGCGAGGAGGTAATTTATTATGAAAAAGATAATATCCATTTTAGGAATCTTCATGACTTTATTTATTATTGGTCTAGTCCAAAATGCATCTGCTGAAGAGGCAACAACTGAAACATACCAATGGGAGAGTGCTAAACACAAACTTTGCAGAGAAGTAATAGCAAAGTTTGCCCAAAATGATATAACAGAAGAAACTAACACTATCAAATTAAAGAGGGGGGATGTCTTTGAGAGGAAGATTGCAAAAGATTTCACCTCATTTGACAGAAACATCTGTTTTGAAGGAAATGTCTATCTCACACAACTCAGCATAGAAGAATATGCTATAGTTACTGAAACAATAGTTGTCAGATTAGGCAATGACACCACCGTATTCATAAGGATTACTAATCATTTTCCTTATAGAAATGATCCCTATGAAAGCAAGATTGGCGAGCCTTTTGATATTTTCCTAATTGAACGTGATGACAAGGAATTGTGCGGGTTTGATGTTGAGGGAAAGCTCACTGCCTCCAAGGAAGAAATTGAAACACTTAATAAAAAGTTGATTAGGTTGATTGGGGCTATTAAGTCCAAGGAGGATGAAAATCCTGAGATAATTCCAGGCGAATATTCTGATATTGATAGACTCGGCAAGGAATTAACAGAATTGCTTTTACTCAACCCAACTACAGAAAGAAAGTAGAATTCTTGGCCAGGCTCAAATTTACTATGCTCATTAAGGCAAATTGGGCCTGGCTTTTCTATTGTTTTATTTTCATTTCTCTGATAAGTTTTTTAATAGCCTGTGAATTAGTTGATATTATGGAAAAGGCAGAGCCAAATCTTTTCTAATGGCTCTGCCTCCTTTTTTGAACTTTTGATTTTTTTGGAATTTGAGGAATAAATTATTTTAAGGAGGAATTTATTATGAAAAAGTTATTTGTATTTGCAGTCATTTTCTCGCTCTTTTCTACGATAGTTGTATCGCAGGCAAGGGCAGATGTTGTTCTGGAATGGGAAACAGAGAGAGTAATGACATCTATAGGGAGTTATGTCGCTGTTGAGGTTACCCCTTTAAATTCACCACAGATTATAAAAACCATAACTCAAATAGATATTACAACTGAAACTCCTTACACATATATAGCTTCTGACGAAGATCGTTCTGCAACAGGCACAATTATTTATATTCCAAACAGCACAACAATTAAAATCGAAGAGGTAAGAAGACACATTTTTTCTGGTAATTGGGGGGGGGACACATCTTTATATTTGGAAGGGGTATTCGCAGTTAAAAAAATGGGTAATCAATTTATATATTATTCCCCTTCAACAAATGAGCAAGAAGAAATTTCTGAAGCTGAATTTAAACAGGTTGAAGAAGTCTGCATCCAGACTATTGAAATGATAAATAATATGAAAAAACTTGAAGAATTGAAAAACGAAATGCAGAAGTATGATGCCTTCCAAAAATCCATAGATGAACAGTTGAAATTGCAGGACAACCCAATAGATGACCTTGAAAAAATCCGAAAGGAAAGCCAGGAACTAATTGATCTTCTTCAGAGAGAAATTCTAAAATAAGGGGGGTAATATGCAGCAGGCAGGAAAATTACTTTGTCTTTCATGGCTTAGTCTTTGTCCTAGAAGAGGTCTTGCTGAAGGTATAAAAGAATATTTCGAAAGATTCTCTTCGTCAGTCTTAATTTCAATCCATAAGGACATAAACAAAGCATTAATGTGGGCTGGAATGAGGTTGAAAGGGGATGTTAAGAAAAGAATTTTCATCACAGATAGTTCGTTTACAAGAGGACAGATGATGATAGAACATCCTTCAACAGATGAGATTATGACTTTGAAAACGTTTCATGAGAGACTTAAAAAGAGAGATCCTTTAGTAATACATGTTCATTATGACCCGTCTAATAAAGCAAAGGAGGATAAAGATTCTTACGATTACTTAATTACTGGAAATATAAATAAGTTTATATTTTCTGGTGAAATGAGGGGTCTTTTGGAGTAATCTTGAAGATGGTTGCGGATTCTAAAAGGATGAAGCAACTCTTTCTTCTTTAATTTTGTTTTTGGAGGTGTAATTTCTTACTTAGCTTAGAAAGCTATTTAATTTGATAATTTCCAATTAAAAATCTTTGGAGGTATATCTTTTATGATTCTAAATATTATGGGTTATATTTTCCTGAGTCTTTTCGGATGCATGATGATCTTTGCGGCAATTATTCGGCCGGCTGCGAGAAACTTGTATACCTACCGTCTCAGAATGAAAGCAACCAAAAAGCTGAAGGTCGCGATGATGCAAGCAGCCAATGATCTGAAGGGTCTTTATTCAAGAAAGCCTGAACCATTCGTTGGTTTGCTTGAGCTGTTCCAGATTACTTCACCGCTGCAGGATTTAATAAATCAGGTTGGGCCGCTGCTGAATAAAAAGCAAGGAAGAAAACTTGAGTTTGTAATCCGAGAAATCCGAAAAGCGGGAAGATGTGAATATGGTATTAATAGAACAAGACCGGGCCAGGATGTTACACCTGATAAAGTTTTTCTTGGAGATATCTATGGTCTGTTCACTCTTCCCATGACCAAATGGATAGAAGATGGGTGGAACCATCCTGCCAAAACTTCAACCTACTGTGGCCAGGATCTTAATTTCAATCCAATCTATGAACAGGCCAAGTCCTTTTTTAACTCTTATGCCTTCTTGCCCAAGGCAATGGAAGAAGCAATAAGTCAGTAAAGTTTTCAGAAATTTTAAGAGAGTTCTCAAGATGTAAAAGTTTTGAGAACTCTTTTTTCTTTTGAAAAAAATCTGGAAATTATTTCCAGTTGAAGATAGATTAAAATTGTGAAAACTCTGGAGGTGTTTAATCTATGGATAAGATAATTAGTCTGATCGAACAATTAATAATAGGGGGGATGTCACTTTTTATAATAATATTGGTAGTAGTTTTTCTTGAAGGGAAGATAAATAAGAAAGGTTAGGAAAAAAATTTTTTAAAGGAGGTAATTTATATGAGTATGGCTTATTACACTTTAATTTATAGAAGCGGGGGACATAGAGGATCTAGTGGAACAAACAGTGGGGGAGACTTAGGCGTAGGAAAAGAGGTTCCATATAATTTCCTATTTAGAGGGTCAGAAACAATAATAGGGAAATTAGGTTATATATCCGTTTGGATAATAAAGATTGTAGCGTGGATTTCAATAAATTTTTTAGTGTTACGTCTTTTGTTCAATACTCAAATAAAAGAAGCAGTTAAAGGATTGCTGTGTTTGTTTTATCCAGGATTTTTCTTTTTCTCGATGCCAATAATTTTTATAATAGAAGATTTAGCAGATTGGATTTTAGATGATTTGCAATTAGTTAGCAAGAAAATTCGAATTAACCTTGAGGATTTCTTCTGGAATTTAGGCAGAAATTATAGATATATCTTACGCTCATTAGGCAGAAATTATAGATATATCTTACGCTCATTTTCTGGGGGGTTTATACTTCTGAAGAAGAAATACATTTTAACGCACTGGATAACTTTCCTAATGGAAAAGAGGCAGAAACTTTAACTGGAAACAGTTATTTATTAAAGGCAGAACTAAATCTTTTCTAATGGCTCTGCCTTTCTTTTTGAACTTTTGATTTTTTTAGAATTTGAGGAATAAATTAGTTTAAGGAGGTCTTTTATGGAAAAAATAAAATTCTTTTTTGGTATGTTAAAAGAAGGAGTTATTATCGTGCTTATGGCTTGCTTGATTATGGGGGGGGTAATTTCCTTATTCTGGCTTGGGTCAATCAACTTTTCAAAAATAGTTGATAATTCTGAACGGATTATTGGGTTCGAAGAAGGATATAAAGTTGTTGAATTCTATATCCCCACTAAGGGTGATGTTGTTCTTATCAAAAAAATCCCTGGTGAGAAATACCGAGTAGAAATTTTGCAGGGTAATAGAATTAAGATGATTGGCAAATTTTATTATCAGATTCAGGGTGATGGATGTTTTTATCCAAAGGATGAGGATCACTCTGATATAAAAGGGAAACAGCCAGGAGATAAAAATTCTGATTATTGGGGCGATACTCGTCCAGGATATATAGTTCTAGAGAAAATCACAGGAACACAAATATAAGGGAGGAAATTCTTATGAAGAGAATTTTTGTTATTCTAATGGTGGTCGTTCTTTTTTCGTTTTCAACAGTGGTGCAGTCATTTGGTGTGGACAGAGGTAAACCTGTACCTAAGATGAATCAGATGCAGGAGATCGGGTTTGCCTATCTGAAAACTCTGAAAGATCTTCCTGCACAGGGCGGAGAAAATATGGCTGCAGAAATAAATCTGAAGAACTTGGCTGCACGCCATATTCTTTATAGCTTTGCTGGATGTGTCAAGGACGGAAAAGTAACTAGGAAAGGAGATGAAACTCTTCTTGAGGTTAAAACCAAAGTATCTAGACAAGATACTATGAATGCCTTGAACATTCTTTTTTCCAGCGAAGTCTATGTCAACTTCGCTGATTTCTGTGGAGATAATAACGGAATGTATACTATTGAAGAGGTAAATAAGCTTACTTCTATATACCTTAAGTCAATTGGTTTGAAACTGATTCGAAGTTGGTATTTAGAAAATACTAAGTAGGTTTGAAAAAGGGTTGTGTTCATTTCATTTTGATTTGAGTCCAACTTTCTGTTTCTTTTTTTTCAGAAGTTCTTTTCAAATTTTATAAAAAGGAGGAAAAATAATTTAACAAATTTTAGGAGGTGATATTTTAAATTTTCGAAATAGGAATAACATCTAAAAAATAGTAAAAGGAGAATTCCTGTGAGAAAGACAAAAGATATTTTTGATGAAATAAAAACTGCTAAAAAAGATAGGGCTTTAAAGAAGGCTTTGAATTTGCTTGCACTCAGAGAGGGAGAAGATCCGGTGGATGTGGGATTAGAAATAGAGCCAGGAGTAAAAAAGATTGAACCTTCCTTTGAGGTAAATGAGGTGAACCCTTTTGATTCTATGAGGGTAAATCGCCTTCTTAATTGTGGGTTAAGTGTAATAACTCTTCCTGAATTGATAAAAGAAGACGAAGAAGCTTTATCTAATATCAACAGCTTAAATTAATTATGTCGTAAAAATGTAAAAGGAGTGTGAAAAAAATGAGTATGCTCCATCTTATTGATATGGGTTTTTGCGGCAGTGAAATAGAAGACGCTGTTGAATCTTCTGTCTGTGTTTTGTCTGGAGCCAACAGCTGTCTTGAATGTGATGAAGACTATAAAAAGAAATGTATCGCAGATCAGGAAAAGGCTGAGAAAGAGTGCTAAGTAAATCTTGGGAGGGGTAAAAAAGGAGGTTTACCTTGAAAAAAGCTTTGCCACCCTTAAGTTCTTTTGAAGTTGTTTCTTTGATTAATCTGCTTGTTGATACAAAAGGTGAATTTATTCCTTTAGTCAGGCTCAAAGCTTTGAGAAGAATTTATCTTTATCTAGAGAAACATAAGGCGTATGAAAGTATGCTTACAATAATTAAAGCTACAGAAATACTACCTGATAATTCTCAAGATATTGAATTATTTCTTCTCGAACAAAGGAGGTATGAAGAGATAGAACACTATTTCAGAAATGGAATGGTTAAGTTTAGAAAGAGAAATATATCTCCTAAATCAGTAACTGAAGAGATTAAATTAAGCAGTTATATCAGGGCAGCTTTAGAAGAATATGAATTGCATGGATGTGGTAGATAAACTAAAAAAGAAAGGAGGAGGTTTTACCTGACCCGCGATTATTATCGCCCCATTATTTTCTAAATAAAAAGGAGGTATGTTTATGGGGAACATCAGAAGTAGAGATTCTCCGAAAAAATATTTTTATAATTGAATACACTGTCTGACTGGAAAAGAGAACCAGATTCAATTTGTTTTTAGTTTGGTCTGGTTCTCTTTTTCTTCTTTACAAAAAATATTTTTGTAGAAAGTATTTCTTGTAGTAAAGAAATAATATTTTGATTTGAAAAGAATAAAAAGACATTCTAAAAAGAGAGAATATTGATTTCTTTTTGTGGGGGGGAAATAAAATTTAAGGAGCTAATTAAAATGAAAGAGACCATTTATATTTCTATTTCAGCTATTAATTTCTTAAGAATTATTATTTCGATTGTCAAAAAAACCCTGAAAAAAATCTGGAAGCAACCCTTAAATGTTTTCAGAATAATTGAAGATGTTATTCATGGATGGAATGATACTAAAAAAGTATTTCTTTCGCCCTGGGCACTTGGAAAAATGTTTGAAAGGGAAGGGAATCTTGAGGGTGATGTTCTGATTATAGATTATTTTTCTTTAAAATATGTTTCTCCTTTTCCTGAAGTTAGGAAATTTTTCTGTATAGGCATATGTGATGATTCTACAGTTGAACCTGAACTTAAGATAAGAGTAGATACATTTGTTCCAGTATCAACACTAGAAAATTTTCCAGGAGACGTATTTAAGGAATATTTTTTTAGAAGACCATAAATACAGGAGGAAAACAAAATGAATAATCTTTTTAATATGGATTTCTTTTTTCTTTTGAATGTATTAAAAAAAATGAAGAATGGTTCGTTGCATATTATTTCTAAGGGAAATGTTTCTCCTGAAAAAATCTTCTTTGGGGCGAGAGAGATGCTCGAGTGTTATTATCAAGATAAAGACGCTTCAGAAAGCGTAAACTCATTTTTCTTTTTGGAGCAAGAAAATACGGTAGTTATGATTAAAGGTCTAAATTATAAACAGGCTGTAGAGAAACTAGATGATTATATCTATTACTACATGGCCAAATTCGTAGATCTTTCTGTTGAGCTGATGAATCTCAACAGTCTTGATATGATTGATTTTAATTAAATCGGGGGGAGTAATCTATGCTAGTTTATATTACTCTACTGCTGGAAAGAGATATTGAAAAGGCAGAAATTCCCGAAGAAAAGGAAGTGATGGAAAGAGCAATTAAAGATGTGGATAAAATTCGTAAAAAAAATAAAGTTTAAAGAAAGGAGGGAGATATTTTAACAAAATAGTTTTTAATTGATTTCTTAAAATCCAAAAAGTAAAGGAGGAATTTTTTATGTCATGGAATGATTATGAAATCTCTGCTGAGAAGGGTCCTTTCTCTATTATCATGAGAGTGTTTTTTCTTTTTCTGATCATGGGAATTATCATCGGCATCATTGGCTATGCTATTTCCTGGTTTAGTGAAACCGGAAAGGTGGCCAAAGAGGAGTTCGGGGCCAGGGCGCTTCTGGAAAAGTATGAATGGTTTAAAAATGCATCTGCTACGCTGGATAAGCAGAAAGCAGATATCCAAGTATATGAAAAACGCATTTCGATGATGGAAGAAGATTATAAAAATCTTCCGAGAAACAAGTGGTCGCGCGAAGATCGCGAACAGTGCAATGTATGGAAATCCGAGGTTGCAGGAATAATTGCAGGTTACAATGGTCTTGTAGCAGAATACAATGCACAGATGGCCAAGTTCAACTGGCGCTTTGCTAATGCAGGTATGCTTCCTGAAGGGGCCACTGAGCCAGTGAGAAGAAAATACAAAGAGTATAAAATAGAATAATTAAAAAGGGGGTGAGTTTATTGAAGAAGTTTTTTGTTATATTCCTTGTGATTATACTTCTTTTCATTGTAAGCGGAATTTATACCCGTGTTTTTTCAGAACCTAAGGCTGCTTCCGGTGTAAAGAAAGTCAATGTCCGAGTTCCTGTGGATGCTGACGGTTATACCATAGAACAAAAAAACGTTGCCCGAAGGTTGATAGAAGACAACAAGCCAGGTTCAATCAAACACCTTTATGTCATTTCAGCTTACAGTGGCCAGGTCCTGATCTACAGTACTGTGAATGGCAAAGTCACAAGTTCAGGAAAAAGACTAAGCCCTTATACAATTACTGAAGGTGGGGAGTACATTCTTGGAGATCCTTTTCCGGTGAATATCGGCGGTGAAACAAGGTACACTACTGAAGTTCTTCAGGACGATGGTACTTATGGGCGTTCAATTCCTTATCTTTTTTGGTGGGATACAAAAGGAGTTTACCATCAGCATTATATTACTGGTGGGCAAATGGTTCATATTTCTAATCAATCTCTGGCAGTAAAGAGCATAGTCATCAACATGGAACTTACCAAAAAGAATTCAGAAGAGTAAGATACCCCAAAAATTATAAGGAGGTACAAAATTATGAAAAAAGGTATATTCTCTTTTCTGATTCTCTTGATTCTTGTTCCAATGACTATGACTAATACGGGGTGTGGAATGACAACCGCACCTCCAAAGTCGGCATCTGGAGTAAGTAAAGCCAATGTAAAAGTTCCTACAGATGTAAACAATCTTACACGCGAGCAAAAAAATGTTGGCAGAAGGCTACTTGATGAAAATAAACCCGGTGCAGTTCAGCATCTCTATATCATTTCAGCCTACAGTGGCCAGGTCCTGATCTATAGTACTGTGAAGGGCAAAGTCACAAGTTCAGGAAAAAGACTAAGCCCCTATACAGTTTCTGAAGGTGGAGGGTGCATTCCTGGAGATCCTTTTCCGGTGAATATCGGCGGTGAAACAAGATATACTGCTGAAGTTCTTCAGGATGATGGTACTTATGGATCTTCAGATGAATATTTATTCTGGTGGGATACAAAAGGAATTTACCATCAGCATTATATAGAAGATGGTCAGATTATCCATATTTCTGATCAGCCCATTGCTGTAAAAAGTGTTATCATTAACATGGAACTTACTTCGAAAGAAGAAGGTTCTTAATCCATTCCTAAAAGTGGGGCTTATTTCTTAATTGATTTGAGCCCCACTTTTTTCTTTTGAAAAAAATCTGGAAATTATTTCCAGTTTGAGATAGTAGGTATTTAAAATTCTTCTAAGGGAGATGATTTCAATGATATGAATCTATTCCAGATTACAACTGAATATCATTAAGGCCAAATCCTACTTGGCCGTTTTTTTATCTTAAATATTAACAATAGTTTACTTTTTGTAAACTTTGTTTAATTTTTTATTAAGTTAAAAATAAACAATAGTTAATATTTTATTGGAAATTTTGGTAAAAACAAAAGTATATAAATAGAAAATCACTGAAATTTTACAATAAAGAGGGTTGTAAAAACAGGTTGAGTTAGTAAAAAAGTAAATAGACTAATTTATATATAATGTTTTTTCAAAACTCTTGTTTTCTGTAGGGGGTTTTATATTTAGAGGACTAAAATGACAACACCTTCCCAGCAGAATACAAGTCTTGAAAAGAAAAAGGATATTTTATTTTATAATCAGGTATATATTCTTGGGCAAGATTTTAAAGTAATTCAAGCTTTAAATAAACAAACAAGAAGAGCATATTTTCCTATTCCTGTAGACCAAGAATCACCATTAACTACTGGAGCAATTTTAGTTTTGAATATGAACCATGAACAACTTAATGATTATTGCCATAATTTAACTATAACAGATAATGTTCATTTAGAACATTTTACTTATCCAGATATCATACTTGCAAATTTAAGAAGAGATTGTGATAGGGCAAGAGTTTTTGTAAATGATAATTTAATGTTTGATACAATTTTACACTTTGATTACAATGTGAAAGCGAGTGTGTGCGCTAAATTTGGTGTAAAAAATATAGATCATGATTTATACACAAAAGCATTGGGTGAAGCAAAAAAAGATTCAAAAGAATCTACAAGAATAACTACTGCTTTATTAACCAGTATTGGTTTAGGTTTACCAGTTATAATTTCTTCTAAAACTGTAAGGCCACAAAAAGATTATGATGTTGCAATGATGGTATTGGATGGTTCTGGAAGAAGGATGTGTTTTAGTAGATTAGGCACAGGAAGAGTTGCATTGTTTGGAGAAAATGGAATTGAAAGAGAAGTTTTTTTAGAAATAAGACCAAAAGCAGAACCAGACAAAATATTTCATAAAATAAAAAGTTATAACAAAGTTTATCCTGTTGCGTTTGTAGAAAGAAGATATAAGTATGATGAAAATACTAGATGCGTAAAAATGACTGGAGAAAGACTTATTTCTAAGGCAGATATTGATAGTTGGAGAAGATAATTAAGAAAAAGTTTATAAATTTTAGTGTAATAAATGTACTATAATCTAAGGGAGGATTAAAATGAAAAAGATATTATTTGGTTTTGTTATAACCCTATTACTCGTATGTTCTTTTGCAATTGCAGAAGAGGGAGTTGTAACTGATAATACTGAAAAAGTAATCGCTGTTTCGGAGAATGAGAGTTTAACAGAAAGTGTGGATGAGGTTGCATTGGATGCACAAGCAGATGAATCATTAGGTTTTTTTTATAATCTTGGACAAAACTTAAAACTTGCACTTATAAGAAATAAAGAAAAAAGAGCAGAATTAGCATTAAGAATAGCTAATGAAAAGATGGCTCAAGTGAATAAGATTTCTAAATTAAATGACCCCATAAAATTAGAAAAAGCATTAGCACGACAAGAAAAAGCACAAGCAAAGGCAGACAAATTAATTGAAAAATTAGAAACTGAAGATGCTAAAAATGTTGAAGCTATTGAAAGAATAAGAAATAAAACTCAAGAGCAAACTGCTAAGGTTTCTGAAATAAAAACAAGAATTCTTGAAAGACAAAAAGATAAAATGACTCCAGAGCAAATCACACATCTTGAAGAAGTTTTTGCAAAAATAGAAGCAAAAGCACAAGAGAGAATGGAAAAGAAGTTAGAAGTTAAAAAACAAATTAAAGAAAAACTTCAAGAAAGAAATGAAACTAAAACTGGGTTAAAAGAGCAGATTCAAAAAAACAAAGATGAAATAAATGCAACCAAAGCTCAAATACAAGAACGGAAACAAGTAAAAGTTGAACAAAAGGAGCAAATGCAAACTCAATAAAAAGCAAGTCAGGCATAAGCTTGATTTTTTCTTTTTTTATTTATTCTTTTTATTCAAATATAATTGAACAATAACTAACTGAACTCTCTGTATCCTTTGTAATCTCTGCTGAAGTAGAATAATTTATTATTCTTACTTTTTTAACATTTAATTCATTTAAAATTTCTAAACCGCAAGCAATTGCATATTTACCACAAATAGTTTTTTCTTTTTTATCACAATTCTCAACAAAACCATGTGAGTCTAATTTTTTGATGTAACTTATCGATTCTTCATCTAAGGATTTTATATTTTTTTGTAATAAATTAGGATTTCTTATTTGTGAAAAAGGAGTATAATCATAGTTTAAACCATAATGTGTAAAATCACTGCTCATGATTATACAAGGTTTGAGAGAGTTTTCTTTTATGAATGGGATTATTTTTTTAGAGGTTTCTAACCAATCTTCACCTATAATAATGGGAATAATTTTGGCATTAGGAAAGAGATATTTAATAAAAGGAAGTTGTACTTCAATTGAGTGTTCATTTTCGTGTAAAGAAATTTTAATTGTTTTAGATAAGTGTAAGGATAGTTTAGCGGTTTTTAATATTCCTAATGGAGTTTCATAATCTTCTAAACAGATAGAAGTTCCTCTACCTTGATGATTTGTTCCAAGTATAATAAACAAATCTATTTTTTTATTTATTAGTTCTTTATATCCTAAAGCAGAGCATTTACCTGAATATAAATAACCTGCATGTGGAGAAATTAACCCTTTTACTAAGGAATTATCTTTATGCATGCTTGTAAACTCTAAAGTTTCACTTAGAAATTGTTTTAATACATCTGGATTAGAAGGATAAAATTGACCTGAAACAAAGGGCTTTCTTGTCATAATTTAAGATAAATACACCAAAATATAAATAAGTTTCGAATAAAAATAAAAATTAAGAAAAAGGAAGGTTTAAACAACCTTCTTGATTATACTTCCACCAGTTGTTTGATTTCCAAGTGCACCTTGTGGATCATAACTTACTGCTATATCTGCTTTAAAGTTATCTCCAGATGTTAAACCTGTACATGGAATTGCGAAAGTTTGTGTTCCACTAGTACTTATTTGGTTGTCTGCTGAGAAAGTTTGTGTACATGAACTGTAAATATCACCATTTGAATCTTTGAAACTGATTGCATTCACAGTAACTTTTCTATCGCCACCATTTCTTATCATTAATGTTACACCTGTTGTGTCTGCTTTACAACCTGAAATTCCACCTTCAACTGAAAGCGGTGCATTTAAAATACACTGCTCAGGTAACAAGCTTTGCGGTTTGATAAAGTAAGCTAACAAACCTATAGCAATAAGAACAACTAAAATTGCCCAACCATAAGTCATTAAAAACTCCATGGCTGCTTGACCTTTTTTATTCATTTTATCACCTCAATTTTTTAATATTAAATATGTTAATTAATCTTTATATTCTTAAACTTCTATATAAATCTTTGCATAAAAAGGGTTTAATTGCCTTTTTTCTTCTTTTCTATAAATTTATATGCAAACCAAATAAGAATTACTAAGGCCAAGAATAAGACTAATAATCTTAGATATTTACTAAATTCATTCCAGAATCTTATTATTGAATAGATTATAGTTAAAATTCCTCCACCTAAAATTCCAGAACCTATTGATTCATAAGAAATAAAATAAGCTCCAGCCATTAAAGCTATTAATCCAATTATACCTAAAATTATAAAATTAACCAAATTATATTTTTTCATTACTTGTCTGTAAGTTGTTTCACAAGTGCATTGTAATGAGTTCATAGAAGTGTAAATTTCTGTGCATTTTTGAATATTTTCTGAAGGAACATTTCTTTGTAAAGAAATTAAATCTAGCTTTGGACAAGTATAATTATTATCTTTGTTGTATACTTCTGAATAAGTCTGGTATCCACCATAATATCTATAGTCTTCTATTGCATAAATCTGAGCCTTATCAAAAGTATTATTAGATACACAAAACTCATTTGATTGTGAGATTAATGATTGTATTTGTTCTTTTTCTGGACAAGAATCTTCATATTTAGGTTCTTCATAAAAAGTGTAAACTGTATAACCTACAAAGAAAACAAAGATCAAAGCAATACCAATTGTAACAAATGTCTTTGCAATACCCATAATTTAAAGTATTTTTAGTAATTTATATATATTTGCTTTATTTTTAAGGCTTTAATGAAGACTATAGCAATAATACCTGCATATAATGAAGAAAAACATATTAAAAAAGTAATTTTAAATGTTCGAAAGTATGTTGATTGTGTTCTTGCTATAAATGATGGTTCTAAAGATAAAACAATTAAAGAAATTAAAAAAACTAAATGTGAATTTATAGATTTTAAAGAAAATAAAGGCAAGGGTAATGCTATGAAAGCAGGTATTGAATATGCTATTTCTAACAAATTTGATGTTTTAGTTTTTATTGATGCAGATGGGCAGCATGATGCTTCTGAAATCCCTAAGTTAATAAGTGAAATTAAGAAAGGCTATGATATTATAATCGGAAGAAGAAAGAAAAGGCATAGTTCAATGCCTTTAATTAGGAGAGTTTCAAATTTTATTGCTTCATCTTTGGTTAGTTTAGTAATAAGACAAGATATAAGAGATGTTCAGTCAGGATATAGAGCAATAAGCGTTTCAAAATTAAAAGGATTAAAATTTGTTTCTCAAAGATATGATATTGAAGCTGAAATGTTAATTAAATTGGCTAGAAATAAGGCAAAAATAAAAGAAGTTATAGTAAAAACAATTTATGCAGATGAAACAAGTACAGTTCATCTAATAAAAGATACTTATCAATTTTTTAGAATGCTATTTAAGGGTATAAAATGGGAATATTTTTAAGTAAATCTGATTTATAAATTAAAATGGCTTGGAATTATAAAAAAGAGGTTGGAAGAAAAGCTATACATCTATTTTCTTTGCTATTTATTTTTATTTATATAATTGGTGCATGGTTGTTTGGGCATAGAGCTTCTTTAATAATTTTGGGAGTTATTTTAACTATATTAATTGAGATGGAATATCTTAGAATTGAAGCAAAATATAAAATTCCTCTATTATCTAAACTGTGGAAATATAAACGTGCAAAAGAAAAGCATAGATTGGGCGGAGAAGTTTTCTTTTTAATTGGAGTAATAATATGTTTGGCTTTACTAGATTTTAGAATTGCAGTTGCAGCAATTTTAATGACTACATTTGGAGATTTAGCTGCTGCATTGATTGGAAGACTAGGTAGAATAAAAATTCTTAGTTTTAAAACTTTGGAAGGAATTTTAGCTGAGTTAATTATTGATTTATTTATAGGATTTTTGTTTGTAAGAGAATTAATAAATGGACAAGTCGGATGGTTAAGTGGAAATTTTACAAGCGCACCTATTTGGCCAGTAATTATTGTAATGGCTTTTACTGCAACTATAGTTGAAACTTTGGTTTTTAAAATAGATGATAATTTATTAATTCCATTATTTTCTGGAATAAATGGGCAGATTGCAATGTTAGTTTTAAATCTTGTTTTAGTATTTATTTGAATCAAATGATTATTCTGAGAAAATTATTCTAAGAGCCATTTCCAAACAGGTTTAATTATTATTTTCTTATTATTAATAATAAATTCATCATCTTGATTTTTATTGTCAATAGAAAGAAGTTTCCATTATTAATAGAAAGTTTATAATACCTTAAATTTTAATTTGAGAATGCTTTGTGTACTGAGTAACATAATTATTTAAGAATCTTATTTGTTTCTAGATACCAAAGATATAAATCTAATTCTGCTAAATTTAATTTTGTTTGATTTGCTAACTTTTTTAAAACATTTTCAATTTCAATATAAGTTTTTTTATTTATGGTTTTTTGTTTTTTTATAAGTTTATTTTCTTCTAATAAATCCAAAATATGAAAGTCTATAATTGCATAATCTTTATAACCTATATTTCTTAAGAAATGGCTTGCTTCCTTGTATCCTAGGCCTTTAATGTTATTTACTAACCATTCTCTTAAAGTGGTTTTATTGGCTATCTGAAGAATATCTTTTAGGTTTTCTTTGTGTTTTTTTGCTTCTGAAATATATTTTGCTCTCGTATTTGGAAATCTATGTCCAAGAGATTTTAGTTTTTTTGCAAGTTGTTTTTCAGTTAATTTATGAAAATCTTTATTTAAGATATTTTGAATTTTGATTGAACGCTCTGCATTAAAGTTTGCAGTTAATAAACAATAACATAACTCACTAAAATAATCTTTATTGTTTTCAAATTCTTTTATTCTTTTGTCTACTTCAGACTTTACAAAACTTTTCTTTAATGTTTCTATTGAATTAAGTAAGGATTTCAATATTATTCAGGATTATAAAAATTAAAATGTTTCTTTACGACCTCAATTAAACTTTCGTGAAATCCTGCAATATCTCCAGCCATTGAAAGCATATTCGGTTTGGTAATATAATAAATATATATTTTTCTGAGAGCTTTTAAAAATGGCGATTTTTGGAAATTATCTTTATAATCCATAATCATTTTGCTAGTAATTACTAATTCTATGTTTCCTTTGTTTAATGTGTGAGGATTATCTTGGAGCATTACATCCATCATATCTTTAATTACAATTTCAACTGAAATTTCAGATTTTACAAATTCTGTAAATTTTCTTGCATATTCTAATTGAATAACATATTGTTTTCCTGTACTTTTTACTTTTTCTTCAAAGGCCTTTTCAACTAATTCATATTGATGGGGTTTAGCCCAAGCTTTTAATGCGTGATAAAGTTTTGGAAAATCAAATATTACTCTTTCTCTTCTAATTATTCTTTGATTTTTATCAGTTGTTAAATTCCATGTTTCTGGCATAGTATTCAAAAAAGAGGAGTTTAATATATAGTTTTCGGATTATTTGCTAAAATAACCAGTAAAGTTTATATATAATGGTAAATTAGTTATTTTTAATATTCCAAGAGGTGTTGAATTAATGAAATCTGCAAAAAATAGTTCGAAATTAGTTCTTTTTATATTTATATTAATCATAATGAGTTTTTCTATGTTTGCTTTGTCTCCACCACTTGATGAGGATATTAATTGCGTTTCGGAAGGTCAAGAAAGAAAACAAACAGACGGAAGCAATTTATGTTGTAACGGATTGAATGAATGTTTAGCAAAATCTTCTTACACCTCAGCAGGTTATATCCCATCAAAAATTTATTGTAGGGTAGAATGTGAAAATGGGGAAATATTAAGGGGGGCTATTACTCCTAAAGAGGGGAGAGAAACTAAAAAGTCTACACAATGGTGTAAAGATACGGATTTTGGTTTAAATTATAATAAAAAAGGCATTATATTAATAAAAGAAAAAACAGAAAATTTTCTTAATTCAAGAGTTCTTGATTCAAAAACAGAGGTTAATGTTTATCAAGATGTCTGTAAAGATGGAAATATCTTATTAGAAGCAAGTTGTAAAAATGTTGAAGGTATTGAATATGATTGCAGTTCTGAAAATAAAATCTGTAAAAATGGGAGATGTATAAACCCAATTCCTGGAAGCTCAGCTTATTTATACAATATTGCGCCATTTACTGAAATAACTGTTAGTTCAAAATATGGAGAAGTCGACAAGGAATTTGATAATTTTTATGGTGATGTGGAGAAAATAATTGATAGCAAAAATGATGAAGCGCATTCATTTTATTTTGGTGATAAGAAATCAAATGATGTGAATTCTGCGCAAGGAAGTAGTGTGGAATTTAAATTTGAAAGAAGATATGAAGTTAAAAAAATAGTCTTAAAAAAGACTAAAGCCGAGCCTTCAACGCAAGCAAAAGTAAGGGTAAGTGGATTATTAAACGATAATGAAGTTAAAAGTGAAACTTATGATTTTAATTCTGAAGTGTTAACAATACCAATTAATAACAATTTAGATGAGATAAAATTAATCTTTGAGGGATTAAAGAATGTTGGAGAGGCAGAAATTTATATTAAAATAGGGGATGTATCTTTGATTGAGGATATTTTAAATAAAATTGGAATTGGTCAAAGAGATTTTGATAATATTCAAAGGAAAGATATAACTCAGCTCCCTGATTTAAGTGCCTTGCCTCAAGGGCCAAAAACACCACCGAGGGAACTTCAAATTCCACCAAAAGGAGTTGGAATCCCTGTTGGTCCTTCACTGGGTATAGGAGATTGTATAGATATGTGTCAAGACCCTAGCACTGGAGAATTTTTAGAAATTATATGTGGACAATCTTGCCCAGAAGGAACAACAAAAGATCAAAATTTGTGGATTATACCTTCTGTTTTATGTGAAACAAATACAGGGAAGTATAATAGTAATTGTGTTTGTCCTGAAGGAAAAACTAAACAAATATATAGATGTCCTGTTGGAGAAACTTGTGCAACTGTAATAACTTATGAATGCGTTACAACTTCAGTTAGTTGTGATGTTGCTCCAAGAAATGCTAATTGTGTATGTAATGGGGGCTTAGAAAAACAACAAATTTCTTGTTTACCTGGAAGAGCGTGTATTCCGGAAAAGAAATATGCCTGTTTACCTAAGGGATCTACACTTATTTCTGAAGAAGAAGCTAAACAAATAATAGCGGCTAATAATGAGTGTGAATATAGTTTAAGTGATCCAACTGTTTCAGTTACATACAGAGATCTATATTGGACTGCTAGAAAGGAAGGATGTGGTGGTGTATGTAGAGTAAATGCAGTTACAAAAGTATTTGATTTTGGTGAAGGAGTAAATGATTTTAATCCTATGTGTACTGGTTTGATACCTAGTCAAAGTTTTGGTGGCACAGGTGGTGGGGGCGGAGGAAGTAGTAATTCTATAGTCAGTCTAATATTTACTAGACCAAGAATCTTACTTGAAAGTGCCGAAATAATAAGACCTATTGGAAGTTCACAAATGGATAATTTCCTTGCTGAAAATAATTTAAGGCAACAAATGTTGGATAAAACTATGCAACAAATAGTTGAAAATAGACAACAACTATCTCAAATAAATTTACCTGAAGAAACGGATATAATAAGAACTCAAACAGATATATTGGTGAATGATTATAGCTCTCAATTTGTAGGTATTATGGATTTAAATAATAAAATTGAACAATTCCAGAAAGATAGGATAAATCAGGCCATTATTTCTCCAAGAGGAGATTTACAATTAAATAATCTAAGAAAGCGAGCAGAAGATCTTCAATTAAAATCTATTGAAACTACAAGAGAATTAGATATTCCTCTTCGAAAAGTTGAGCCGTTTAAGATAAATTCTGAAGTAATTTCACAATTCAAAAAGGATTTGATTAAAGGAACATTTGATATAAATAAAGCGAATATAAAAATAGTTCCTGGAGAAATATTAACTACAACTACTTTACCTTCAAGAACTGCTCCAATAGTGCCTACAACCTCAACAACCTTGAGAGAAGGTGCACAAAGACTTACAGTTGGAAAAGAAATTTTGTTGTATGATAATAGACATAAAGTTAAATTAACCAAAATTAATAAAGATGCTACTGCAGATTTGGAGGTTATTAGAATAGCTGATAATTCAGTAAGGAATAATCTTCCGAGCGTGAAGAAAGTAGGAGATAAAGCAAATGCACAGGATGTCATTAATAGTAGGATTATTAATTTGGCTTGTGTTGAGATAACGGGCATAAGTGCTAATACTGTGGATGTAATTGCAACATCTGGTGCTTGTGCGACTAATAGTGATATTGCAACAACCTTAATTACTAATCCAATGATATTTTCAAGAAGCATATCAGTTAAACCAGAATTGTCTCAAATAGACAACAAGGCAATAATAGATAATAAACTTATTACTAGCGAAAATATAGATTTAATAAAAAAGGCTAAAATATCTGCTAATTTTGAATTAATGAATGCCAAGAAGGGGCAAGCATTTGTTTGGGATAGCCAGTCAGTAGAAAAAGAGATTAGCTTAGATTGGGATACACCTCAAGCACTTGGAACTATAGTTTTAACACAAACTGATGGAAGTGATAAGACCTTGTCCACGGTTAATAAAGTAAAAATAGTATTAGATTCTACATCTATAGATATAAATTTAAATTCAAATTTTAAAGCAGTTAATACAATTAATTTAGAGGATTATGTGCCGAAAGATAAGTTAAAAACTAAGCATATTGGAATAATAATGACTGAACCAAGCATAGGAAAAGGACAATCTGGGGGCTTAGGCAGTATTATTATGTATAGTGAAGACTATAATAGCTGGCCCTGTTGTAGCGGATTTAATTGGGGATTTCAAAAGAGAAAGTGTAAGGTATGTTAAGTGATTACTCGTAAAGTTTAAATATAAGCCAGATTTAAGGCATTATATAATTATAAAAAATAACCACAGGGGTGAAATTTAATGTTTAAACAAAAAAGTAAAAAAGGTGTTTCTCCTTTAATTGCAACTGTCTTGTTAATTGGTTTTGCTGTTGCTATTGCTGGAGCATTATTTGCGTGGATACAAACAGGAATAATTGATAAAGCTAAAGCACAAACAGCAGGTTTTGATACTCAATTGAATTGTGCAGGTGTGAGTGAAGATCAGATTTCTTTTTCAAATATAGCCTGTGCTAAAGGAACTAACGAACTAACACTTAACTCTGTAGCAATTCAAAATACGAAAAGTGAACCTATAACCTCATATATGATAGGTATTGAATGTACAGGTAAAGTTAGTGGTACACCCAAGAGTTCTGAAGCCTTAAGTGGCATAAAAACTGAGATTATTAAGGGATATAATAACCAAGCCATAAGCTTGCCAACTCCACTAAAATGTGCTTTAACTGCAACATCTGATCAAGCAGTAACTGTATTTGCAAGAGTAGGCATAAAAGGTATGGGCGAAAATGTATGTGATACTCCAGTTATAAAAGCTCAAACAGTTATGTGTACTTAAATTTTCTTTCTTTTTTTCTTTTATTTTTTTATTATTGTTTTAAGAACTAGTTCTTGATACACCAAATTGTTTTAACAATTTTAGTGTTTTAATTCTATAAATCTTTCTAAAGTGTTACATTTTTTGTTACACTTTGAGATTAAAAAGGGTAATTTACTCGTTATACTAGTTTGTATTATACATAATACACAATAGCCCAAAAATGTTTGGTAGAGAAGACAAATTTAGATATGAATTATGATAAAATTATAATTTTTTGGAAGGGATATTATTATAGGCTTATAAAGATTATAACCTGACTGATAAGACTCTCAATATTAAGTTCTGAGGAATTAATGTTATAATCACCCTTTTGTTTGCTTATTAATATACTAAAGTATAATAATATATAAACAAAAATTTACAGTAAATAAGGGTTTGAAATAAAGGGCAAAAAGACCGAAATCTTTATATACTAGTTTGTATTATACATAATACAAAATAATCCAAAAATGTTCAGTGGAGAAGACAAATTTAGATATGAATTATAACCAAGTTATAACCTTCTGGAAGGAATTTGAAGTTCCTGCAAGTTTGTATAGAAATATAGAGATAGACTTAGAAATAGATTTTATAAAAACTATAACTGGGCCTAGAAGAGCAGGAAAAACATTCTTATGTTTTCAATTAATTAAAAAACTTATACAAGAGGGTCATTTGAAGGAAAATATATTATACATTAATTTTGAGGATAATGCTTTGCTAGGTGCAAATTCAGAAGATTTAGATGGGTTAATGAACTCTTTTTTTGAACTTTATCAGCCAAATAAAAAACAAAAGATTTACTTTTTTTTCGATGAAATTCAAGTAGTTAAAAATTGGGATTCATGGATAAGAAAAATTTATGATACTAGAAGAGATATACAATTAATTTTAACTGGTTCGAGTTCTAAATTATTAAGTAAAGAAATTTCTACTCAACTCAGAGGAAGGGTAATAAATAAAGAAATTTTTCCATTGAGCTTTAAGGAGATTATTCTATGGAAAGGAATAGATTATAACTTAAAAATAGTTTCATATAGCAAAAGTAAAGTTGAAATTAAAAAAATATTTTCTTTATTTGTTAAAGAAGGTGGATATCCTGCAATCATTTTTCAAGATAAACAAAAAGAAAATATTTTGCAAAGTTATTATGAATCTATGATTTTTAAAGATGTTATAGAAAGATATAGAATAAAAGATGTAAAAAAATTAAAAACTTTAGCGAATCTTCTTTTTGAATCAGTTTCTAAAGAAATGTCCTATAATAAACTTGCAAACAAACTAAAATCCATGGGATTTAAAATAAGTAAGAATACAATTATAGAATATCTATCTTATTTTGAAGAAGCTTATTTATTCTTCCAAAATATGAAATATGAATATTCTTTAGCAACACAATTAGGTTCAATTAAAAAGGTTTATTGTATTGATAATGGGTTATTAAATGCTGTAAGCTTTAAAGTCTCTGATGATTTTGGAAAACTCCTTGAGAATTTAGTGTTTATTGAATTAAAAAGAAGAAATGAACAAGTTTATTATTATAAAAAAGATTATGAATGCGATTTTTTGACAATTAAAAAAAATAAAGTTATTTTAGCTATTCAAGTAACACGCAAATTAGATGAAGAAAATGAAACAAGAGAAATTAAGGGTTTATTAGGAGCGATAAATGAATATAAACTTAAAGAAGGTTTAATTTTAACTGAAAATCAAGAAGAAGAAAGAATAATAAATGGAAAAAAGATAAAAATACTTCCTATCTGGAAATGGCTCTTAGAATAATTTAAAAGTTAACTCCTACTTTAATCCTAAACCTTCATCTATATCTTTTGCTGTTGATTCAAGATCTAAGAAAATTCTATCTAAATCTTTCCTAATCTCTTTTAAAACTTCGGTTAAAGAATTTTCACGTAAGAAATACTTTGAGCTATGTTTTATTATTAATCCAGAATCAATCAATTTATTCAAATGATGTATAATTGTTGTTCTACTTAGTTTTAATCTTTGAGCTAATTCTTCAGAAGACAGTCCATTTCCAATTTTAATTTCTTTTACTAGTTCACTAAATATCTTAAATACTATCTTTTGCTTATCTCTTTTAGATTCTAATCCAAGAGTTTGAGTAAACCATGCTATCTCTTCATTAGGTCCAAGTTCTCTAGGTTTACGTACTTTTTCTAATGATATCTTCATATTTATAGGTTAAACTTTACTAATTTAAATACTTTTTGTTTATCTTAATTAGACAATTTAAGCTTTAATTAGAAGCAACCAAAAGCTTTATAAACCACTCCAGGAATAGTATATTTAGAAAAAAGTGTTTGAAAAAATACTTTACATTTTCCGTGTGTTGTGTTTTACTGGAAATCTAAGATTTCCAGTTCCAAAAACTCACTTATGAGTTTTGGTTATTATTAGATAGAGGTAGAAATATGCAAAAAAAAGACGAAATAAAAGATTTTAACAAAGAAATTCAAGAATTAAAGAAAGACTTTGAAGAATTAAAACAAGAAAGTGAATGTAAAGAAGTTAAAATTCAAGAATATGAAACTCATTTAAAAAGACTTCAAGCAGATTTTGAAAACTATCAAAAAAGAGTAGATAGAGAAAAACAAGATATTTCAAATTATTCAAATGAAAAAATTATATTAAAAGTTCTAGAAGCAATAGACAACTTTGAACTTACATTAAAACATATTGATAATGCAAGCAAAGAAGATATTGTTAAAGGAATTCAAATGACTGTAAAACAACTTTCAAATGCTTTAGAATCTGAAGGACTAAAAGAATTAGAAGCTAAAGAAAAATTTGATCCTTTTGAAAATGAAGCAATAGAAAGATTGGGAGAAGGAGATAATATCTCTGAAGTAATACAGAAGGGGTATTCACTAAAAGGAAAGATAATCAGACCAATAAAGGTCAAGATAGGGGGAAAAAATGAATAAAATTATAGGTATAGATTTAGGAACAACATTCTCAGCAGTTGCAATAATGGAAGGTGGAAAATCAAAAATAATTCCAAATACAGAAGGAAATAATATTACACCGTCAGTAGTTACTATTAGAAATGATGAAATTGTGGTTGGAGATGTAGCAAAAAGACAAGCCGTCTCTAATCCAAATCACACAGTTAGAAGTATAAAAAGATTAATGGGTACTAAAGAAAAAATAGAAATAGATGGTAAAAGTTATTCACCAGAAGAAATTAGTGCTATGATTCTACAAAAATTAAAAAGAGATGCTGAAGCATATTTAGGTGAAGAAATAAAAGAAGCTGTAATTACAGTTCCAGCTTATTTTGATGATGCACAAAGAACAGCAACTAAGAATGCTGGAGAAATTGCTGGTTTAAAAGTTTTAAGAATTATAAACGAACCAACAGCTGCAGCATTATCATATGGTTTAGATAAATCAAATAATCATACTATTTTAGTATTTGACTTTGGTGGTGGAACATTTGATGTTTCTATATTAGAACTAGGAGAGGGAGTATTTGAAGTTAAATCAACTTCAGGAAACAACCATCTTGGTGGTGATGATATAGATGATTTAATAATTGATTATTGTGCTAAAGAGTTTAAGAAAGAGCATGGAATTGATTTAAGAGAAGATAAAACAGCATTACAAAGATTAAGAGATTCAGCTGAAAAAGCAAAGAAAGAACTTTCAACTCTGCAAGAGACTACAATAAGTCTTCCGTTTATAACAGCAACTAATTCAGGACCAAAACATCTTGAAATTAAATTAACAAGAAGTAAATTAGAAGAATTAATTTCAAGCATACTTGAAAAACTTAAAGTTCCAACTTTAAATGCTTTAAAAGATGCTAAATTAAAACCTGAAGATATTAATAAAGTAATTTTAGTTGGTGGTTCAACAAGAATACCTGCTGTTCAAAAATTAGTTAAAGATATTATGCATAAAGAGCCAGATAAATCTGTTCATCCAGATGAAGTTGTTGCTTTAGGTGCAGCAATTCAAGCAGGAGTATTAAGAGGAGATGTTAAAGATATAGTGTTGTTAGATGTTACACCTTTAACTCTTGGAATAGAAACTCTAGGTGGAATTAGAACTCCAATTATAGATAGAAATACAACTATTCCAACTAAGAAGTCCCAAGTATTCTCAACAGCAGCAGATAATCAACCAGGAGTAGAAATAAATATACTTCAAGGTGAAAGAGAAATGGCTGCAAATAACAAAAGTCTTGGAAGATTCTTATTAGAAGGTATACCTCCAGCACCAAGAGGAGTACCACAAATCGAAGTTACTTTTGATATAGATGCAAATGGTATAGTAAATGTCTCAGCAAAAGATTTAGCAACTGGTAAAGAAAATAAAATTACAGTAAAAGGAAGTTCAAATCTTACAAAAGATGAAATTGAAAAAATGAGAAAAGAAGCTGAAGCTAATGCAGAAGATGATAAAAAGAAAAAAGAAGAAATAGAAACTAAAAATCATGCAGAAGCTGTAATCTACCAAACAGAAAAGATGCTTAAAGAATATGGTGACAAAGTAGAAAAAGAAACTAAAGAAAAGGTAGAAAAAGGCATTGAAGAATTGAAAGAAGCTTTAAAGTCTGAAGAAACTGCAAAAATAAAAGAAAAGCTTGACAAATTAAATGAAACTGCTCAAGAAATTGGTGCTAAAATGTATGAAAAACTAAAGAAAGAGCAACTAACTCAAGAACAAGGAAATGCAGAAACAAGCAATGATGACAATGTAGTTGATGCAGACTATGAGATGAAAGATAAAGACAAAAAAGACTAAAAATAATAAGAATTAAAAAGAGGTGTTAACTTTTTAATTTTATATGAATAAAAAAGACTATTACGAAGTACTTGGATTAAGTAAAGGTGCTTCAAAGGAAGATATAAAGAAGGCTTACAAAAAGCTAGCTAAACAGTATCATCCTGATATAAGCAAAGATAAGGGCACAGAAGAGAAATTTAAAGAAATATCTGAAGCTTATGCTGTTCTTTCTGATGATAATAAAAGAAAACAGTATGATCAATTTGGACATGCTGGATTTGATCAAAGATATTCTCAAGAAGATATATTTAGAAATGCCCACTTTGAAGATATATTTAGTGAAATATTTGGAAGAAATTCTGGAGATCAAGAAGATTTCTTTGGTGGAAGTATATTTGATATGTTTTTTGGGGGTAGTCAAAGAAAACAAAGAGGTGCGGATTTAAGATATGATTTGGAAATCACATTAGAAGAAGCTGCAAGAGGTGTAAAGAAAACTTTGCATTATGAAAGATTAGAAAAATGTAAAGAATGTAAAGGTACTGGTGCTGAAGAGGGAAAAACTGAAACATGTAAACATTGCAATGGTACTGGACAATATAAACAAGTTCAAAGAACTCCTTTTGGATTGTTTGCACATACATCAAGATGTGGAGAGTGTAATGGTTCTGGAAAAATTATAATTAAAAAATGTAAAAAATGTCATGGACATGGAAAAATTAATTCTCAAAAAGAAATTCAAGTAAGTATTCCTGCAGGTGTAGATAATGGAATGCAATTAAGATTAAATGGTGAAGGTGAAACTGGAAGTCATGGGACTGGAGATTTATATGTTTTTATTCATGTTTTAGAATCTGAAATATATGAAAGAAGAGGCATGGATTTGTATACTAATACTAAAGTTTCTTTTGCTGATGCAACACTAGGAACAATAATTGAAGTTCCTACATTAGAAGGAAATGCGGAATTAAAAGTTCCAGCAGGAACACAACCAGGAACATTATTTAGATTAAAATCAAAGGGTATGCGTAGGGTAAATAGTTCTGTAAGAGGAGATTTGTATATTAAAGTTAATGTTGAAGTTCCTCAGTCTTTAAGCAAAAGACAAAAAGAATTAATTGAGGAATTAAAAGAAAATGAATCAAAGAAAAAGTCTATATTTGAAAAGATTTCTGAAGCGGTTATGTTTTTATTTTAAAAACTAAATATTCCAGACATTAGTCCAGTAATTAGATATTTAACTATAAAGAAAACTGCAAGGGATATTCCTATAAGAATAGGAATCATCTTTATTCCTTCTTTTTCTTTTCCTTTTTTAATTAAACCTATTATTAAAGAACCTAAGATTGCTGTGGTAGTTAGTGAAATTAAAGAATAAGTTACAACAAAATCAGTTGTTATTGCAATTGTAGAGATTTTTATAGGTATAGCCAAAGTATCAGGAACATCAACTTGAGACATTGTTTTTCCTAGAACCCTTACCATAAAAGAAGATAATGCAAATAACATTGGTGCACCAAATCCTATTGCAATTGAAATAAAAATGACATAAAGATTTACACTTGCACGTATTTTCTTTTCTATTAATTCTTGGCTTTTTAAGTCTTCAGCTGTATGTTCTAATAGTGATGCAAGCTCTCCACCAGATCTTATTCCTGAGCCAATTAGTCTCATTGTTTTTTCAAGCTTTTCTGAGCGGATTCTTTTTGCTAGGTCTAGTAGAGCTAAATCAAGTTCTTTACCAAGCGTAATTTCTTTACCAACTCTTTCTATCTCATCTTTAAATGGCCCAAATTCAGGACGTGCACTTAGTATTAAAGCTCTGTCAATAGTCATTCCGGCTCTTAAGTTAGAAGCCATTAATTGCAAAGCATCAGGTAAAATAGATTCTACAAATTTAGCCTTAGCATCAACAGATAATAAGAACCAAAAATAAATAATTATATTTAAGAGTATAAAAGTTACAAATCCAGATAATAAAGGATTTTTATTAAATAATAATTTTGAATAGATTCCTATTAAAAATCCAAATAAAATGCTAAATGTTAAGATAAAACCTATAAACTTTCTTGCGTCTAAACCTAGAGATGAATAGTTAATTAACTTTTCTAACTTCCTGCTTTTTGGATATAATAAAGCTATTTTTTTGTACATTTTAATTTCCTATTAAATTTGGTCTCCTAGTTCTAATCATACCTAAAAAGATTATTTGAAAAAATAAAACTAAGGCATATAAACCAAAAAATAATAAATTTAGACCGGTTTTACCTAGTGGAAGGAAAGAGGTCATTACAACTAATAAAGTTGTTGCTAATGAAGGGATAATTATTACTACAAGCATATAAAACATTGCTAGGGGGTTTAATTTTGAACCATAGTTTTCTATTTGTATGCTTTGCTCTTTTGAAAGTGAATCTATAACATTTTCCAAAGTATTTTTAATATCACTTCCAGCTTTCATACCATTAACCAATTGCCAAATTGCCCTTCTAAAAAATAAAGAGGGATTATTTTTTGCAATTTCTTCTAGAGCATCAATTTCTGGATAACCTGCATTTATTTTTTTGACTGCTCTTTTAAATTCGTCTGAAACAGCACCATAGTTTTCATTTGAAATTGAAACTAAGATATTGAACAAAGGGATTCCTGAATTTAATTGTATTAAAGTTGCTCTTAATGAAGGCAATAAATTTTGTTCTATTTTTTTTATTCTTGAATTTAAATAAAATTTTGGATATAAAATTTGTTGAATAAATACAAAAAGTGAAATAATCAAAGATATAAATGGAGCTATTAAAAGTGTGTTTTTAAGTTCGAAACTATTAAGTATTAAAAAAAGAAATAAACTGAAAAAGATAAAGAAGAATAAACTAGAAGTTAAACAAAGAGCAATATAATCTCTTGGCTCTATATTATACTCAACTTGCTCTAAAGTTAGTTTAAGGAAAGGAAAAAATAGTTTTAGTTTCTCTGAAACTCCCTTAAGGATATTAGAGAATTTGAATAATTGTTTTAAGGGTATAAATGTAAACGGAATCCTGATATTTTGCATAGAATTAGGATGGGGTCCAGTTTTAAATATATTAGTTATTACTATTAAGTAACGAAACATTTATAAATATATATAGATTTTTAGAAAACATGAATCTAGAAGATAAACTTAAAAAGATTATAAAAAGCAATGAAGAGCATTTTGAAGAGATAGATACCTTAAGGTATGCAGCTACAGAAGAAATTATGTGTGGTGTTAATGCCTATCTTACAGAAATATTTAATTCTATAGATAATAAATCTAAACTAGAAGAAAAAGCAGGTTCAGATTATGAAACTTATTTAGACTTAGCTAAAAATGTTAATGAAGGTAAAGTTGTATTGCCTGAAGCTTTAAAATCCCAAGTGCAAGATTATATTAAATTAATAGAAACTGAATCACTAAATGAAGTTTTAGTTCCTATAATCTATGTTAAAAGTTCTAATAAGAAAGAAAGTATAATTTACATACCTTATAATGAAAAGTTAAATGAAATTGTAATTAAAATTGTGGATAAAACTGAAACACAATTAAAGAAAAATAAAACTAAATACCACACAACTAAAAGTGCAGAGTATATTAAAATAGAAGTTCAAGGCAACAATATTCAAGAAATTTTGGATACTGCTGTTAGCTCGGGAAGATATGGTTCTAAAAAACTTTTAAAGCAGTATAACTTAAATTTAAGTTCTATGGAGTTAGAAAGTATATTAAGAAATGGATTTAATCAACCTCAACCTGAAAAAGAAGTAAATTCTGAAATTGATTTAAATAAAAATAATAAATCTATTGAAGTTCATGAATTTGCTAGAGTTTATAATGTTGCAGATTTACAAGCAGATAAAAAACAGAGAAAAGAAAAAGGAATAAAATTTAATGGTGCTGCAATTCATATACCTTCTAAGCTTTATGAAGACTATCTTAAATATGGAGTAATAAATAGAAAAAGTGTCGAAGATAATAGTATTTCAGGTAGTGTGTTTAAAGAGTTAGTTCAATCAAGTTATAGTGTGGATAAATTAGCAAATAAGCTCAATCTTACTAGGTCTTCTATTTATAGCGCAATGTTGCACAAAGATTTAGAAGGATTTGAAGTAAGTCATGAAAAATATTTTGCAAAAAATGATGTTATAAATTATTTATTAAAGAAAACTAATACTCCCAAATCAGGAAATAGATATAAAGCTAATTTATCTTTTGCCAAAGAATTATTAAATGTTACATTTAGTGAATTAATTAAATATTTAGATGTGCTTGGAATTCAACCAGAAGATAGTGGTAAAGAAAAGTTGTTAAGTGGAGATAAACTATTCATCTTAAGAGAAAAGCTTTACTCTATCAAAGCTAAAAGATAATTATTTATTTTTTAATTTCTTTTAAAAGTGTTTCTTTATCTTGATAATAACGAGATATAATCTCTCCAACACTATCGATATCACGAATGTTCTTCTTAGCCATATATTCTAAAATTTTCTTTTTTTCATTTATTTCTTTAGTTATTTCATTAATAGTCATACCTGTATGGGTGCTTAGATTTTCAAACAATTTTAAACTTTCATTATGTTGGACTATTGTGTCGTCCACTGCTTTCCATCTATAAAGAATGTTTGGTTTTATAATTGAAGAGCCTTCTTCTTCTCCTAAGATAAATTCAGAAACTTGTAAAGTTCTTCTTAAACCTCTTTTTCTATCCCTAAACATAACAATATTAATGTTTACAGCTTCAAGCATATTAGAAGGAATTTCTATTGGCGGATTAACCAATCTCTGAATAGTCTGATTTGTTGAGTCTGCGTGAACAGTAGCATATACACTATGTCCTGTGTGCATTGCTTCGAAAAGAACTTCTGCCTCTGCTCTTTTTCTAATTTCTCCAAGTATAATTCTATCGGGTCTCATTCTAAGTGAATTTACAAGTAAATCTAACATTGAAACTTCACCTTTTCCTTCTGGATTTGGTTGACGTGTAACTAAAGGACACCAATATAAAAATTTAGGTAATGCAAGTTCTCTTGTATCTTCCATTGAAACTATTCTATGATTTGGTGGAATAAAAGGCATGCAAGTATTTAAGAAACTGGTTTTTCCAGATGCAGTACCACCACTAAATAAAATATTATTTTCATATTCTATTGCTTCCCAAATTAAAGCATAAACATCTGAAGAACAAGTTTTATTCTTGATAAAATCTATCATTGTCCAAGGATCACGTGCAAACTTTCTAAGTGTAATCGTATTACCTTTTGTTGAAATAGGATATAAAACTGCATTTGCTCTGTCCCCTGTAACTAAATGAGCATCTAATAAGGGAGTTAAACTTGTGATTTGTCTTCCAACTCTTCTTGCAATAATGCTTGAGAAGTTTGCAATTTGTGCTTCTGTTTTAATTAGAACGTTTGTGGATAACCAACCATACTTTCTGTGATAAACTCTTATTGGCTCTTGTGCAGAATTTACAACAATTTCTTCTAGTTGGATATCATTCAGTAAGAATTCAATTAAATCTAAACCAAGCATTTCTTGCATTAATCTTCCAATGAAATATTTTTTTGCTGTGCCAGTTATTGAAGGCATGTGCAAAGAGATTAATTCTTCTGCTTTTAGTCTAAATCTTTTTTTAAGTTCTTCAATAGTTTTTGGATCAAGAATCTCTGATGCAGTTACTTGAACTTGAGTTACCAATTCAGATTTTATTTTGTCTAAAAGTGCTGCAGTCGCTATGCCAATTTCTTGAGTTTTTATAACATAATCTGTTGCTTTCTTGCCTTGGCCACAAATATGCACTTCTGTAGAAATCTCATCTGCAGTTAATTGATATTTTTCTATTATATCTTTTGCCATTTTAAGCCTTTGCTCTTAATTCTGTTTCTCCCATTGCAGGATAATGTAATATCGCTAAGTTTGATTCTTCTAGTATTAAAGCCCATTCTTCAGCTTTTTCTTTGGTAATTCCAAATATTTCAACTATTTCTGATAATTTGATTAGTTTATATTCTTTTAATAAGGAGTATAATATATCAATATCTGTTTGATATTGGGACTTTTGTTTTACTAGATTTTTTATTTGAGTTATTGGAAGTCTTCGTTTTATAGGCATTTGAATTTCTGGTTTTTTTAGGATAATTTTTTCTTTTCTTGATTCTAAATTTTCTTTTAGATTTTTTACTTCTTTCTTTGGAACTCTAAATAAAGATCTCTTTTTCATTAAATGCTTTTTTAAAGAGAGTAAAAAGTTTATAATTGTAATAAATAAGGAAACTATAATAATATAGAGATTATTTGAATAAAATGAGGCTAAGATTAGGATTATTACAACTATATAAACCAAAATAAAAGGCGCCAATATAATCTTTCTTAGATTTTTAGATTCTAGGGGTTTAGTCTTAAGTTTAATTTTTGGTTGAATTACTTTAGAAGATTTTCTTTTAAAACTAAATAATCTTTTGAAAAAATTAACTTTTGGTTTTTCTATTTTGAGTTTTACTTTTGGAGTTTTATGAATATGTGCAATTGAAAATTTATGGGATTCTAAATTTTTGTGATCAAAATGTATTTTTGGTCTTCTGAAAGAAATTATTGAGATTATAATAATAATTACACCTGTAAAAAGTGCTTTTAGACTTCCAAAATTTAATGAAAGTATTACTAATATTGCTCCAAGAATATAAAATAAGATAAATTGAAATTTTGCGAGATTTTTTAAATTTTCTTTATGGTCTTCAAATAAAGAAAGCATAGTAAACAAAATTGCGATTGAAATTAAGATTAATTTATCAAGAATAAATCCGATAAATAGCAAGATAATACCTACCCAATAGATAATTTCAAATAGTATAACCTCTTTTCTTTTAATATCCATAAATATAAATTCTGTTTCTTAGTTTTTAAAGCTGTGTTATAATCAAAAAGTAGTATTTTAATAAAAATCCATTAAATTTAGGCGATTTGCACTCCGCTTTCTTTAGTAATATCAATTGTGCTTTCTTTTTCTGCTGTAGCTAAATTAATTTTAAAGAAATCAGATGGAAAAGTAACATAAGGTAGTTGGTCTAATTGATTTAAATAAACAGAAGTGTCAATTTTTATATAGGCTTGTGAATTTGAAACTGATAGTTTTCCACCATCTTTAAGTGTAATATATATTTTTTTGTTGTTAAAATTAAATTCATTATCTTGATATGGATCTACATATCCTGAGAAATTACAATTTTGTTCTAGACCTTTTGCATCTACTATTAGTTGTATAGCAAGACTTTGATTTCCAGTAGGAGTAGTATATTCACAAGAAGTTATGGCTGCACCTGTTTGTATTGATAAAAGATACTTATTAAAATTAATTGTTTCTGGAATTACTTCTAAAGTATTTCCACCCCAAGGATTATGTTGATAAACAATATTATACGGTTTAATTACTAAAGATCTCTTTTCTAAGAAATTGCCTAGATTTACGTCTACTTCAGGATATTGAGTTTCAACATAACTTGCAAAATCCTGCAAGTCTACTTGTAGTTTCTTTTCTTGTTTTGTTGGAAGGTCTTCTGAAAACATTATATACTCATTTGTAAGATTTACCTCCAAATTAGAACTTGTTAAAAATATTTTTCTAAAACCTGCTTGAACTGCAGAGTCTATTAATCTAACCCTTTCAAGCATAATTAATTCTGTGGTAGTTTCATCAAAAGCAGATTTTAAGTCTTTATGAAGCATAGAATAACTTAATAGCGTTAAACCTAACAAAAAGATACCTATTGTAATTACAAACCCTTTCTTAGTTATTTTAACCATATCCAATATCTTGCGTTTGCAAAGTATTTTATATTATTTAATTCTGAAATCACAAAAATGTACTTTCCTGAAGCCACAAATTTATCTTGAGGTATTTCAGAGCCTATATCAAACTCTCCTTGTGGAAAATTTCCAGAGATTTTTAAGTGCATATCATAATTTTCAGGAAGCATTTCATACATTGAATTTTCTATCTGATTTTCAGAGAGTAAATTTAAATTGTCTATATGCTCAAGAATGGAAACTATATCATTCCCTATACGTACTACTTGTAATTCTGATTGAGTATCTTCGTTTATTATATTTTTATAGGAAATTGCTAGAATTATTATTAAAATTATTGTAGCAACCATAGCATCATATACAAAGATATAACCTTTTTTATTTAATCCCATAGTGCAAACTCCATTATGTGCGGAACTTTATTGAATAATACAACTCTTTGAGTTGAAATTACATTTTCAGCAGTAGTAAAATTTCCTGCTTGATATAAAATAGTTCCTTCAGTAGTTTTTAATTTGAAATAAAATTCATATTTTTCAATATTTAATTTTTCTTTGATTTGAGAATATTCTAAAGTAATAAAAGTGTCTAATTTTTCTTTTTTAAGAGTTTTATCCATATAAGCTAAACCAAGAGTCTCTGGCTCTGAAAGGTTGTATTCCCAAGCACTTGGTCTTCCAGTAGTAGAAATAAGTAAGTTTGAAACTGAAAAGGCTTTATTTTCCATCAAAGAATATTCTTTTTCCTTTTGAAAAGTAATACTATGACTATACCAGAAAGTAAATATTAAAACTAATAAAAACACAAATATGGCTGAGGCTACCATTGCATCCATTGAAAATAGTTGGGCTTTCTTGTTCATTTTCTTAGTAATTGATTAAATCTATTGTTCCATTAACATTCCATAATTGATAATCATAACTGAATTCTGTTGAAGTAATATTAGCTGTATTTGAGCAAAAATAAAAATTTTCTGAATCAAAAATAAGTTCATTGATATTTATAATGTGTGTAGTGATTATTCTTGTAAAATCTTTATTTTCCATATCAGCATTAAAGTCTGGAAAGTGTGAAATAATTCCGTCACCATATCTCCAATAAGTTATTGCTGGTTTTAAATCTTCAAATCTTGCAACAACAATCTCTTCAGTATTAAAATAAGGATATTCATTAAATATGATCTCATCTCCTGTTTCAAATTCATAGACTGGATCATTTTTTGCTGTGATAATTGCTTTTTCATTACCTAAATTTCTACCTCTAAATGCGAATTCTTTTCCAAATGCAGTTCCTGCAGAGTTTATAGCATGTTCTGAAACAATTAAGGCAGTTCCATTTTTTACTATATTTTCGAATTTTGATAGGTAAGCTGAATTTAGATGGGGATCTTCTAAATAGATAGTTGTGAATGAATAGGATTTTGAGATAAGTTCATCTAATTTTGAATCAGGATAATAACCACATTTTCCATCTCCTCTTATAAATTCTTCATGATAAAATCCAGTTAGAGCGGGATTTAAAAAAGCTTCATCAATGTGGCAACTATAATAGGCAACTTTTACAGTATTAGGGTTATGGATTGGAGCAGAAACCATTAAAGTGTTGTTAATCATTCTTGAAACTCTTGGGATTGTAGAATTAATTTTTATTCCTGGACCAATTATCATTGCTTGATCTATAATATTTGAAATTTGAGTGCAAGACATTTCATTTTCAAAAGATTCTCTTTCTGAAATAAGTTCTGTACGTTTTATATAATTAATGGCTAATAAACTGATAAATATAACCATCATAATTGCAGCCAAAAACATTATTTCTGCACTTAATTGTCCTTTTTTCATTTTAAGTTTTAAATACAAATTCAGTACTCCAATTACTTTGGGTTGAGTTTATTGCAAGAACATGCCATGTAAACCAAGCATTGTTTGTAATTGAACTCATTTGAGTATAACTGGTTGATGAAGTTGTTGTATTAATAATTATATTTGTGAATGAGCCATAATCTTGTGAAACTTGTAATAAGTAATTGTTTGCTCCTGAAACTGCAGACCATTGGAATGTTGGTGTTCTTGAAATTCCTGTTGAGGCATTTGCAGGTAAAATTAAAGTTGGAGAGTTTAGTATTAATTCTTCTGGCTCTTCTTCTGGGGGTGTTACTTCGTATAAAGAACTGTTTACTATAAAATTGATTTGTACAGAGCCCTGCATTGTATTTTCATAGAGATCTTTACATTTTGAATAATAAGTATAAGAACCATCTGAAAGATTTAATGAAGCTGAATGATCTGTTGCAGTTCCTGTTAATTGTGAGGGCATTAAATCATAAGTTGTATCTATAGTGGAATATTTACATGTTGCAAATTCATTTGTGATTACACTTAAAATTACTGGATTTAGGGTTTGTTCTGAAGGCAGGGTTAAAAGGATAACCGGTGCAGAAGTATCATTTTCAGAACCTATTTGAACTATACCTGATTCTAAGACTTCTAAGTTTATTAGTTTTAAACCTGAAATTGTTGAAATTGAACCAGTAATATTTCCTTTTGTGAATTCTGCAATATCATAAAGATTATTTCCTTTTGAATATTTTAAGATAATTTCTTTGTCTAAAATTTGAATAGATTCAACATTTCCTGGAAGTTCTAAACTAATTGATTTTTTTGAGCCAGGACCAAGAGAGTATAATCTATCTGCATTTGTTGCAATTGTTTTTATGAAATTTTCTGATTTTGAATAAGTGACATTTTCTGTTAAAGTAGTTGTAGCATAATAAATAATAGGAATTATAATAAGAAAAGCAACTCCCACTAACATTAAATATTCTACACTTACTTGGGCTTTTTTATTAAAATAAAACATCTAGCACCTCTTTAAGAATATAAAGTAATAAACCTATTAAATAGTTTTCCATATAAGACTACGCTCTTATCAATTCCGACCATCTGCGATAAGTCATAAAAAATGGAAATAAAGGTAAAGCTAATCCTTACATTCAATTTTATAAATAATTAATAATAGAAAATATGGGGATGTATAGCGAGGGGTGGATTTGAATTCGGCAGCAATATCCCCTATTGCTTCCACCGACCTCTGGGTCTCTCAGATAAGCTTATGAGCCCAGCGAACACTCCTAGCTGTTCTACCTCGCTATAATTAATAAATAAGTGGTACTTTTATAAAGGTTGCGCTGACTAAGTGAATTTAATCCTTTTTTAGAAATTCTTAAATAATACTGCTGATTATTTTTAAATATGTCTAGACAAAAAAGAGGAGATTCAAGTAGAGAGATTTTTCTTGTGCTGGGTTTGTTTTTATTTATTATAGGATTTTTCTTTTTACTTGAAAATAACTCCTTTTTTTTAAATTCAATAACGGGTTATACTATATTAGAAGTAAACTCTAGTTATATGGGTGGAAAAGATACTTATATTAATAATGGTACTGGCGGAGGTGGAGAATTATTTTATGAAAGAAATTTTGGGGGAGCAAATACATTTCAAGTAGGTAATGATTGCCCTGTGGGAAATTGTGCTATAGACTATGGTTTAATATGGTGGAATCTTACGGATATTCCGAGTAATGCAAGTATAGATGATGTTATGGTCAGTATATTCTGTGAAAGTAAAGTTGGACCTACGGCAACAGTTAATTTTACAATTCATCCTTTGTTACATTATTGGGAAGAAGGTACTGGATCAGATGTTATAAATTCAGATAGTGTGAATGGTTCAACTTGGCAAGAAGCATATTTTGGAAATAATCTTGATGATGGTGGGGCCGAAGATTGGCAAGCAAATGGTACTGGAATAGATGGTGTAGAAGCTGAGAGTCTTGCTACTTCAGAACATCAAAGTAATGGTGTCGCAGTATGGTATAATTTTAATGAAACTAAATTAAAATCTTATATTCAGGGGTGGGTTAATGGTTCTTATGAAAATTATGGAATTCTAATTGAAAGAACTAATAGTATTATTGAATTAGAGATAGAGGGAGTTTGTCAGTTTACGTCTAATGAAGGAACTAATGCTTCAAATCATCCAAAAATATTAATAGATTATACAGAAATAGCTCCAGCAGATATTATCT